>Ga0080004_1194814_pt1 | contig 23598 bp, 22 predicted proteins | sample WasSprMetagenome_FD_69207 | JGI IMG/M metagenome (GOLD analysis project Ga0080004, IMG submission 69207) | Sulfidic aquatic microbial communities from Washburn Spring, Yellowstone National Park, USA - WS (SPADES assembly) (version 2) | ecosystem: Environmental > Aquatic > Thermal springs > Hot...
AGGTCTAATTGAGGGGGAAAGCCGCACAACATTATCCATAACTTCATAAAATTTAAGAAGTAAAGTTTTTAGGCATGTGACATGTAGCGCAATTTTGGAGCTAAAGCGCTTTAGCTCCGTTTAAGGTAAATGGAGGAATCCTAAATGCCCAAGAAGGGAAAGAAGAAGGCTGAAGAGAAAGTCGAAGAAAAGAAATCTGAAGAAAGCAAAACAACATGTAGCCAATAAATTCCTTCACCAATCAACTAACAATCATCCCCTACCCTATTTTTCTGCACACTCCGTTCTTCCATTAGTAATGTTTAATGGCTTGCGTTTTGTGTTGATGTTGGTGTTGCTTTTAGTCTTGTTTCTGTGAGTTTGCGTTCAATCGCCTTTTTCTGTTTTCCTTTTTCAAGTAGTGTTATGAATAGGTGTATGTGGCTTGGTTGGATGTTCTGGTTAAGCTGTGATTTCCAGTTTTGTAATATTTTAGTAGTAATGTCCTCCACGTTATGCAGGTCTGTGAGGTCTAAGCCGAGCGCGTGTGCGAAGCGCATCAGGCTCTCGTAGACGCCGTCCTTCTCCAAAGGCTTTGTTAGACGCTTAACCTCTTCAACAAGCTTTAGGTGTTGACTCTTCAAAGCCTCATAATTTTCATTCTGGTATGCAGAAGGCGCAACGCCCTCAAGCTCAGCCAAACGCTTCCGCAGAAGCGTGTTAACCTCTTCGCTTATGGATTTGCCCTGAGCAGCAAGGACAGCCCTCAACCGCGTGTAAACTTCTCGTTCAACACTGAATGATTTGACGACTGTGTCTGCATACTTTCTGGGCCTTGGCATGGCAAGCGTCTCCTCCAAGGGAAAAATATGAATTAATTAAAGAATTCGCATCCACCCCCCTCAGCAGCCCTATTTTGATGTATACTATTACTCTCTGTGCGCCGCAATTTTTAGTTAATTAACAGGAAAGCTATTAGAAAATCAGCCAGCCCCTCGCCTCGAGCTATGGAAATATTGTTCTGTTAATAAAAGTTAACAGAACAGCGCAAAACCCGTAAACTAATAGCAAAATTTTTCAAAAAAGCCTGGAAAGCGCCATTAATAGCTTAACTTGCCGGACTTTTCCATTTATGGAGAGCTTTAAAGTTTTGGAGCCATGCTGATGCCCCTTATGTGATCCTTAAAACTTGCCGTTAATTTTTCCAGTGGTGTAGCATCTGTCAAAGTCTGAAGTTTTGGAGTTTCTTTCAGCCCTTAAGCGTGGAACAAGACACGTTTACAAGGAAGGCTTGGAGAAGTTTCAGGATTTTTTGGCCGGGCAAGGTTGGGATGTTAGTGGCTTTCTCTCGCTTGTTGAGGAAGACCTGCGGAAGCCCAGGCTTGAGAAGACTCGCATAGCCCGTAAAACACTAAACGCCTTCATCGCTTATCTGCAAAATGAAGGATTTGCGCCAAAAACTGTTAATGCCTATGTTGGCGCTGTTCAGTCCCTCGCCAAATACTACGACATCCCGATAAGCACAAGATATGTAAACCGCCCACCAACCAAAGCCATCCACAAAAAGCATCCATGGATCATAAAGGAAATAGGCGAGTTTGTCTCCTTGATGGACAACCTTCAGTATAAGTGTATTACAGCTTGCATATTTCAGAGCGGACTAAGCATTTCAGACTTGCTGAGCCTAAAATATGATGAGATTAAGGGTGAGTTTGAGAGAGGCGTTACGCCCCTCTGTTTTGACCTTTCAAGGAAGAAAACGAACGTTCCGTTCCTAACTTTTATTGGTAGCTGGGCTTGTGGGCTGTTAAAGCAACATTTGGCGGATAAAAATATGCAAGATGACATGCCAATATTCACGGTTACATGTAGGGCTGTCGATGGCTACTTCAGAAGGGTTGGCTTAAAGTTTAGCGAAAAGTTTAGAGGCAGAAACCCATACAGCCCTCATTCTTTGAGGGCTGCTTTCAGGACGATTCTCAGCGATCATAAGGTTGACCCCTTGTATATCGAGTTTTGGATGGGACATCACGTCGCAGAACAACAAATAGTCTATGTCAGCGAAAGCCGCGAAGGCTGGAGAGAAACCTACCGCACCTTGGCCGAGCCTTGGCTGACTCCACAATAATTCTTTCTTGGTGACATTCCCAAACAACAGAACGTTTTCACATTACGCGCGTACATGTTTGGACCGTGCAGGGGCCCGTGTACGGGCTGTATGAGGGTCTTGTAGGGTACCGTGCGATTTTTGAATTTTACGGTATTAAACCAACCTAATATTTACAGGATGTATAAAGATGGATGAGAAATACTTTAGGCTGGTCAGGCAGATAGCCAAGGAAACAGTATATGAAGTTTTGGAGGAGGAGCTTTACGACGGGCTTTTCAGTCTACTGGATGCTTTTGAAGGTGGTATCGCCAGTTTCAAGCAGCACCTCGCTGTCAAGAAAGGCGTTTCAGCAACGTCAGTCGCCGTGGCTGCTGTCAGGGAGGAAACGTTTGCGTGTTTAAAGTTTGAGCCCATGAAAGGCGCAAAAATAGGCGATTATGAAGTAGCCTACAAAGAACAGAATGCGGAAGCTCAGTGGATGCGCGCCTACAACATTCTCAAACAAAGCAACGCCACGATAGGCAACCGTTACCATGGCGAGGGCTACCAATACGCGTATTGGCTGTATAGCGAGGGCAGAATCTACAGGCAACGACTAAGCCAGCAGAAGCAGCAGCAGCCCTGACACTGCGTATTTATCTTATGGGTGAGTAATGCGTGAGTTTGCCAAAAATCGAAATAAGGAAGATTACAGAGACAAAGCCTGACGGCTACGCCCAATACACGTTAACGCTTCCAAAAGAGTTTGCGAAGAGGCTGAAGGCGAAAGGCATAACAAGCCTCTATGTTGTTTACGACGAAGTCCTCATGGCTTTTCCATCGGGCCAAGTCACAGAACAAGATGTCATAGCGTTTCTGAAAGCCCATCCAGAAATTGAAAGGCTGCTTTCAAAGGAGGCATAAAAAATGGAGGGGGGCGGGGAACCCCAAGAGAAAAATGTCAGTGTTGGGGGGACGGAGAAGCGGCTTTGCGAAAGCTGTGGGGCTTTAATTTCCGGAGACGCCAAGAAATGTCCTAAATGCGGGGCTAAGGTTGGCGAGAAGGTTAAGTATGCTGCCAAGCCTACGGTTGTCGGTCCCGGCTTCATCGCTGAGGAAGTTTGGGATCGCAAGAACGCTCCAAAATACCTTGTATACCATTTTGATGAAGACAGGTTTGAAACGGTAAGCGAAATAGACTTAGGCGAGACTGACATTCACGATCGCAAGATTGTTTACATGCCTGTTGACAACGACTCGTTGCGTAAGGGCGTTGTTGTTGTTCCCCGCGAAGCGAAAGAGGCAACATGGAAGGAAGTTCTGGGAGAGGGGGACAGTTTCGCTTTCACATGCTACGATCCATGCGGGAAAGACGCATTTGTAAAATTGCTTATTCGTGTGGGTTACGGCTCATGGTTTTTGAATCGGTTTGTAGGCGACCCATTGTTGGAAGTTGCTGGAGTCGGCAAGTTTGCGCCCATAATCCCGATCCGCGGTCCAAGCCAAAGTGGCAAAAACCGCTTGGCCTTTGTCCTCCGCATGTTAAGCTATCGGCCCTATTTTGAAATGAGCACCTACCGGGTTCCAAGCCTTTACAGGCCCTTAGACCTATGGCAGGGAACCCTGGTTCTTGACGAGGCGGACATGGCGAACACGTCAGAGCGAAGCGAGTTTATCCATTTCCTAAACTGCCGCGCCACAGGAACACCCATAAGCCGACAGGATCCCCAGAATCCTAAACGGACATATGTTTTCTGCAATTTTGGGCTCACCATACTCACACAGCGAAAACAGTTTGACGATAACGCTACAGAGTCGCGTTGTCTGCCCTTCTACAGCGAGGCGACGGATAAGCAACTTCCAACCGTTGAGACTGATGATATGCTTAGGATGGGCTTGGAGCTTCAGGATAAACTGCTTTTCCTACGCATGAAGTTCTACAGGGAAGTTGCTATTGACAAGTCAACATGGCTGGGCGGCATTTTAGACCCTCGCCTCAACGCCTCATTACTGCCTTTGATCGCACTTTCAAAGTACGAACCGAACATTTACGAAACGGTAGTGCAGACAGCCAAAGAAGTTGAGAGGCTGAAAGTTGAAGAAAAAAGCACAAGCGAAGATGGGCTTGTCGTAAACTATCTTTGGGAGAAAATCCAAGAGGACCTTTTCGAGTGCTGGAACAATCCCATTCATTACGTGCTTTTGAAAAGGGAGGTTGTTCGAGAGAGGGCAGAGGAGACGGAAATTGAAAGTGAAATCAAGATTCCTTTGACTACAACAAGTTTGGCCGAGCATTTTAAATGGTCGGCTAAAACGGCACGTAAAGTTGTTAAAGGGCTAAGCATTGCAAGGGAGGGCTTATCAAACTTTGTTAGGGTTGGCGGAAAATCTTACCGTGTGATCTTCTTTGAACCCCAGAAACTGGAGAAGCGCCTAAGAGAGTTCGTAGTTGAATACACGCCTAACGCTTTGCTGGAAAAACTTGGACCCGTCACGCATGTCACGGATGTCACGGATAAACCACACGGTGAGACTGAAAGCTGGGAGACTAAAGAAAGACTTACCGTGCATTCTAAGCGTGACATATGTGACATCTGTGACCAAGAAAAGGAACCTGATTTTCTTTGGCGACCTATTCCAGAAGCAGAAAGGTGTGAGCTATGCGGCAAAGCTCCTGTAGCCTATGAAATCAACATTATTCACGAACGTAGAATCATAAGGCGTTGCGCAAGCTGCTTCCAGAAGCTTAGGCAACAGTTTGCTGAAAGCGTTTGGAAAAAGGCGGAGGGCTAGGCCGGGTGGATTTGCTTACAGTTTTGGAGTACAAACTCTTCCTCAAAGATTTTTGGCGGGAATGGTTCAGCGTGGAATATGGGTTCGGCAGAGAAGTTTTCAAGGATAAAACACGCGTCTTCATAGATTCTCCTGAACAATTCATAGAATACATAAAATGGTGCAAGGATACACGCTCTCCATGCTGGATGAGTGTGCAGCCTTTCAAAGGTAGAAACCAAGTGTTCACGGTTGAAAAACTGTTTTTCGATTTTGACGGCTCCCTGGTCAAAGCATGGAAGGAAGCTTCAACGTTCGCACGACAGCTTAAACAACACTACGGAGCTGAGGCGCTTTTTGCTTTTTCAGGCTGCAAGGGCTACCATGTTTACGTGTGGCTATCCAAACCTCAACATTTCAAGGACAGCAGACAAGCTAAAATGTTCTACACCATGGCTCAGAAACTACTTCTTAAAGGCTTAAAGTTTGAAACGTTAGATCAGCAAGTTACAGGCGACATAAAACGAGTAAGCCGCATCCCATACACGATCCATGAGAAAAGCCTCAACCCTTGCGTTCCATTAACTCTGGCTCATGCTCCGCTATTGATAAGCACCCTTAAAGGTTTCCGCGAGGGAGGGCTAAGCCTTCATTTCATAAAACTATGCCTGAAACAAATGCAGAACGCGGGTAGAAAACGCCTCACTCTACATCATAGAAACGTTAAAGGCGTGAGACCTTGCATTTCAGCCGCTTTAAACGGGCAACTTGAGGGCGAAGGCGGTCATCTAATGCGCCTCGCAATCGCCATTGAACATCTACACTTAGGCATGAAGCCCTTTGAAATTGCTCCTCTTTTTCAAAGCCAAAGCGACTACGATTATGAGAGAAGCCTATATTTCGTGGAAGACGCGCTGAAACGCGGCTACAAACCGTTCAAATGCAAAACAATCCAAGCGTTAGGCTTCTGCCTTCCTGGCTGTAGGAGGTTTAACGATGATTGAGTGCAAGCGCTTCAGAATCGAGCTTTGGCAATATCAACGCGGAAACTTCTTTGACGTTAGCGTAGCCCCTATTGAATATCTTTGCAAGGAAGAGTTCAAAGCATGGGTTAAACTTTGTAAGCGTAACTTTATGAGCTTAACCAGCACTAAGCCTTGGTGTTTTGAGATTGCCTTTTTAAACTATGAAAATGCCATTTTATTCGCCAAAAACTTGGCGAGACAGCTTGGCGAAACTGTGTTTTTCGACCATTCAAAGGGACAGTTTACGCTTGTAACTCCAAAGGAGGACGCTTAATGGTTGAGGCTGGGGCTGAAGGAGAAAAAACAGATTATTCCGGGCAATATTCACCTAAGAAAGTTGACGAAAACATTGGGAAGTCAGGCTTTAACTATCTGCCCACCCAGTCTCCAAATCAGCCCCAGTCAGAAAATGCCTCAACATCGGGTGAGCCTTCTCCCATCATAGAATTAAACCTTAACTGTCCCGAATGCGGCTCAACAAAAGTCTGCAAAGATGGAATGCGCTATCTGGCAGGCGGCTCAACCGTTCAACGTTACTTATGCAAAAACTGTGGATACCGCTTCTCAGACTTACATAGGACTATCAAACGAGGATGGAAGAATCCTCCATACAGCTTAAATTCGCAAAATGACCCAGGTTATTATTGCCAATGGAGCGATGAAAACCCATGTAGAGCGTCCACCGCCGGCAAGGCGGCGAAAACATTGGACACAGCAGAAAACCCGTCTAAAAGTTGGCTTGCGGGAGCCACAAGACTTTCAGAGGAAAAACCCATCCTACAAGAATGTAAAGAATCATCCGCTAAGATCGTGGAATATAGCTTCTGGCTACTAAAACAAGGCTACTCCAAATCCACAATTGAAGGTCGTGTTAAACTTTTGAAGCGTTTAGTCAGACTTGGAGCCAACCTATACGATCCCGAGTCCGTTAAAGAGGCGATATCAAAACAGGAAAATTGGAGTGAAGGCAGAAAAGAGCTTGCTGTGGAAGCCTATACCAGCTTTCTTTCAATGCTTGGCGGAAAGTGGGAGCCTCCTAGGTATCGGAGAATACAGAAGCTACCGTTTATACCAACCGAGGAAGAGTTAAACCAGTTAATAGCAAGCTGCGGAAAGAAGACAACTACGTTCCTTCAGTTGCTTAAAGAAACAGGAATGAGGGCTGGAGAAGCATGGAAGCTTCGGTGGACGGATGTGGATTTCATAAACTTTAGCGTTAGGGTAACGCCTGAAAAGGGTAGTAGCCCAAGGATGTTGAAAATCTCAGCTAAACTTGCTGCGATGCTAAATTTGCTTCCGAGGGATTCCCCATTAATCTTTGGCGGATATCCTTTAAGAGGCTTTGCACATCAATACGCACGCCAAAGGAAAAGGGCGGCTGAGAAGCTTGGAAACCCGAGGCTTCTACAAATAACCTTTCACACCTTCAGGCACTGGAAAGCGACAATGGAATACTATAAGACAAAGGACATCCTATACGTGATGAGGCTGCTCGGACATAAAAACATTAAAAACACTTTGATATACACTCAACTTGTGGATTTCAAAAATGAAGAAGACTACATATGCAAAGTTGCATCAACAAATGAGGAAATAACTCAGCTTATAGAGGCTGGATTTGAATATGTATGCGAGCACAACGGAGCCAAATTCTTCAGAAAGCGCAAATAGCCATGGCAAGAGTATGAGGGTTCATTCCAGAAAGCCGGGGGTGGGAGTTGAACCCACATATAGCTGCTCTGCAGGCAGCCGCCTGAACCGTTCGGCCACCCCGGCGCTTCGCAACAAAGATTTTGGTTAGGGGTTGTAATAAAGGTTATTTTTAGTTTACTCGAAGTTTCTGGAGGATTTCTCTGTAGATTTCTAGGGCTAATTTTTCGTTGTCGACGTTTTTTATTAGCATGCGCCCGCCGTTGAACAGGCTGATTTCATAGTTTTTGTAGTTGAATATTATTGCAAGTGAAGATTTTACGCGGACTTTGAATTGTTCTTTTACTGCTTTGTAAATTTGGTTTAGGTTCAGCTTAAGAGGTTTCTCGGGGTTTATGTTTGCTGTTTTTCTTCCGCAGAGCCAAACAAGTTTTTCCTTCACCTTTGGGATTGGAGCGGGTGCACCTTGACATGCTGGGCAATTTTCTCTTTTGTAAACGTCTATCGCGGTGAATGTCATGTCGCTGAAATCGCATATCAAAAGCTTACCTTTTAAGGGAGAACCCATGCCGGTCAGAATTTTTATCGTCTCCATAGCTTGCATAGTTCCTATTATTCCCGGGGTGGCTCCCAGAACCCCGCGAATATCACAAGTTAATAGGTTGCTGTCGTCAACTCCTGGAAAAACACATTCTAGACATGGAGTTTCAGGCGGCGCGAAAACTGAGAGGTTGCCTTCAACTCCTATTGCTGCTCCGAAAACATATGGAATCTTAAGCTTGGCGCACGCGCGGTTAACAAGGTACCGCGTCCGCATATTATCTAATCCATCAACAACGCAATCCATTCCGGAAAGGAGCTTTTCAACATTATTTGCGTTTATATTCTCAGCTATGGGCTCAACTTCAACAAAAGGACCAGCATTCCTTAATCTTTTGGCGGAGGCTTCAACCTTTGGATAACGCAAATCTTTTTTACTGTAGAGGACTTGCCTATGCAAGTTATGCAGTTCAACAGTGTCCTGGTCTATTAAGCGTAGGTGCCCAACTCCAGCAAGAGCCAAATACAGTGATGAAACTGTGCCTAAACCGCCAAGCCCGACAACCGCAACTTTTGACTGCCCAAGTTTCCTCTGCCCCTTCAGACCAAGTTCCTTTAAAACAATTTGTCGGCTATAAAATTCGTTGTAGAGGGATTTTTTCTCAACCGCGGACATTTCTAGGTTTCTCCCTTTTTATCATGCTTTAGTCAGCCCTATATCTGCCTTTTTTCAAAAACTGCTTTTCATAAATTTCCCTAACCCTCTGGATTGTGTACGCCTCCTCCGGTGCCTTATCCTCTCTTATACGTGTTATTCTCGCAAACCTCAACGCCATGCCACACTTATATTTTGGGCTTTTCTGAATTTCGTTGTAAGCAACCTCAACAACAATTTTTGGAATAACAACCACCCGTCTAGGCTCTTCTTTTATGGCTAATTCTTTAAGCCGCTTGGTCATCTCGATTATTTCAGCATCGGTTAACCCCTTGAAAGTTTTACCCACGGTTAAGAACTCGCCTGTTTCCGCGTCCCGCGCCGCCAAATAATAGTCTGAAAGCCACTCATGCCTACGACCGTAACCATATTCAGCTGCGACAATAACTAGGTCTAGGGGTTCTAAAACTGGCTTTATTTTTAGCCAGTGTTTTCCGCGGATTCCAGGCGTGTAGGGGCTGTCAAGCCTTTTCGCCATTAGACCCTCATGCCCGTGGTTTATGGCCTCTTTTAGGAAAAGTCTTGCCTCCTCAACATTGTCTGTAACTAACTGCTTTGTTAGTGGCACCTCGCCGCTGATTTCGCCTAAAATTTGTCTTCTCTGCGTGTACGGGAGCGAAATTAAGCTTTCACCGTTAAGATATAGGACATCGAAAAGGTATAGTTTCACAGGAATTTTTTCCACCATGTCTTCGACTGCGTGGACTCTTTTGAACCTCCGCATTAGATGCTGGAATGGAATCGGATAGCCAGAAGCGTCAACAGCGACAACTTCACCCTCCAAAATTGCCTCTTCTGCCCTTATGTTTTTCCTCGCTAAATCAACGATGTCGGGTAAACTTTCAGTCACGTCGGTTAGTCTGCGGCTGAAAACTTTTATGTCATCACCAAGCTTGTGAATCTGCACCCTAGCGCCATCAGGCTTATATTCTAAAGCTGTTTTTCCGCCGTGTTCTTTCAAGGCTTCGTCGATGTCACTAGCCATCTGAGCCAACATAAGCTTTACAGGTCTAAAAACCTTAAATCCTATTTTCAACAGGCCCTCTGCACCTTCTCTTTTGGCTTTGGCTGCAACTTCGCCTATATCTCCTAAAGTCATGCTTGCTTTTTGGACTGTTTCTAATGGGATTCCGAAGGCTTTGGAAACTGCTTGTTCCATTAAACCTTCATGAAAGCCTGTCCGCATTTCGCCTATGAATATTTTGACGAGATATTTGGCTTCGCTTGGTGACGCTCTGCTTAAAAGGGCTTCTATTAGGCGTTCTTTCTTTTCTCTTGAGCCTGTTCCTGTCGTCTCGGCTATGGCTTCTAAATTGCGTCTAACCTCCTCTATTGTTAACGCTTTCTCGACAAGCGTTGTCTGTTTTTTGATTTTGCTTTTTTCAAAAATCGCTTTTGTGGAGGAACCTATGTCGCCAGTTTTGCTGAAAGCTTCCATAAAGGTGTTCCAATCGACCCTTGTTATGCGCTTTATTATCTCGCTTAGAGTTGCCCAGCTTACTTCAAGGGTTTTCTGGCTCCATTTTGGGAATGGCCTGCCGAGAATCATTGAAACGGCCGGCTCAACCTCTGGAGCCTCCAAATTTTTCAGCATGTTCGCTACAAGGTTTATCATGACGAGCCTTTTACTTGTCATTTCCAGTTTCTCACATAATTCCGCTAATGTTTGAAAGGGCGTTGGCATAACACTAACCTTTAAACGCTTCAACTCCAATTAGGATGTTACATAACTGGGAAATATAACACGTTTGGACGGTGAAGCATCTTGACATCCGGGGGAATTGAAGACCTCAAAAAGACCGTTTTAAACCAGAATTTGTGTACTGCATGCGGTGCATGCGCAAACCTTTGCCCATACATAGACATCGCGGGGGGAAGAGCTGTCATAGTCGAGTTTTGCGGGCTTAAGGAAGGGAAGTGCTACACTTTTTGTCCAAGGACATACTTGGATGTGGCGTCGCTTGACCAGAGAATCTTTGGTTCTCGAAGAAAAGATTACGTTTTAGGATTCAACAAAATGGTATTTAAGGGAAGGGCGAAAAACCCGGAAATCTACTCTGTTTCGCAGTACGGCGGAGTAGTTTCAGCCCTAATAACTTACGCTTTAGAAAGTGGAGAAATAGATGCAGCTGTTCTCGCAAAGTCAAGCGATGGAGTTAATCCTCAACCAACCATAGTGAGGAAGAGGGATGAAGTGCTTAAATGTGCCCGTTCCAAGTATCTGGCATGCCCAACAGTTTCAGTTGTTCTCGAAGCAATAAAGCGTGAAAAGGGGAATGTTGGTTTTGTTGGAACACCTTGCCAAGTGACTGCCGTGCGCAAGATGCAAGCTTCAGAATTGAAGCCGGAGGCAAACAAAATAAAGTTTATAATAGGGCTGTTTTGCACATGGGCGCTTCTGCCATCAGCCTACGGGTTTATCAGAGAGAAAGTTGGCGAAGCAAAAATTTTAAAGTTGGATGTGCCTCCGCCACCAGCCAACATCTTCGTTATACAGACCGAAAAGGGAAAGCTTGAAATTTCATTAGATGAACTTCGAAAGTTTATAATGCCTTCGTGTAATGTCTGCTTTGACATGACAAACGAGTTCGCAGACGTATCGGTTGGTAGCGTTGAAGGCGAAGAAGACTGGAACACAATCATTGTGCGAACAGACGAGGGAGAAAAGATTTTGCAAAAGGCGATAAACAATGGGGTTCTAGAGACGAGACCGCTGGAAAAGGAGAGGCTTGACCATCTATGCGAAGCATCGTTGACAAGAAAGAAAAGGGTACTCACAGAAACGCCGCCAGAGAAGGTGGCTTACTTGCTCCTAAACGAGGAGGATAAGTTAAAAATCATAAAAGGAGGGTAGATGCACAAAATGTCTCTTTTTGAATTAGATAAACCAGGCAAAAAAGTATTGCTTATGGGAAACGAGGCGATAGCAAGAGGAGCCCTAGAAGCTGGGGTGAACTTCTGCTCTGGCTATCCCGGAAACCCCGCTTCAGAAGTTGTAGAAGCCTTAGCTAAGGCGGCTAAAAAATTTGATATTTATGTGGAATGGTCAGTGAACGAGATTGTAGCCCTTGAAGCAGCAGGGGCTGCAGCAGCCACGGGTTTAAGGTCTCTAACTGCCATGAAAAACCTTGGGGCTGATGTCTGCTCAGATTTCCTCATGACCGTCAACCTTTCTGGAACAAAAGGCGGTTTCGTGATGGTCACGGGAGACGACCCATTCGCCCATTCAACAACAACGGAACTTGACACGCGCAACTACGCTAGGTTTGCGGACATTCCGCTTTTGGAACCGTCAACAGCGCAAGAGGCGAAGGACATGACAAAGTTTGCCTTTGAACTTTCCGAAGAGTTAGGAGTCATATGCATGATTCGAACAGTAACTAGGCTGTCTCACGCCAGAGGAGTGGTAACGCTTGGGCAGATACCCCGAGAGAAAAGAGTCGCCACTTTCAGCTCGCAGGAAATGTGGACTTCCGGCTCATCCTCAATAGCATGCATGTTCCATGGAATTCTCCACGAAAAAATGGGCAGAGCTCAAAGAAAATTTGAGGAATCAGAATTTAACAAATACGTGGGCAGAGAAGACGCTGACTTCATAATTATCACCTCGGGAACCGGATGGCCTTACTCGCTTGAAGCCGTAAAACTACTGGGACTCCAAGACAAGGCGGGAATATTGAAGCTTGGCACAACATGGCCCCTTCCGGAAAAACTAATTGCAAAACACCTAAAACACGCAAAAGAAGTTTTGTTCGTCGAAGAAATAGACCCATTCCTAGAGCAGAATGTGAAGATGCTTGCAGCCGACCTATTGACAGAAGGTATCGGGCCAATAAAGTTTTATGGCAAAAAGTCGGATCATGTCCGCAGCGAATTTGGCGCCGGGACAGGCGAGATAGATGTTGACACTGTGATAAGAGCTTTGACAGAAATAAAGGGCTTAGAGTATCTTCCAAGGGAGAAAGGGTATTCTGAAAAAGCTTCAACAGTTGTGGGTTCTCTTGTTCCAGCGAGGACAATGGGTCTTTGTGCTGGCTGTCCACATAGGGCTTCCTTCTGGGCGATAAAAAAGGCTTTGCAGTGGGATGGGCGGGATGGAATAGTGACGGGCGACATTGGATGCTACAGTTTAGGGCTTCTTCCCACTGGCTTTTCAGTCGCAAAAACCTTACATTGTATGGGCGCTGGCATAGGGACAGCGAACGGGTTTGGAAAACTGGCTCAGTTTGGTTTGGACAAGCCAGTGATAGCCATTTCAGGCGATTCAACATTTTATCACGCTTGTATACCGGCGTTGGTAAATGCAAAGTGGCACAACGCCAACATCCTTTACATAATTTTGGACAACAACACGACAGCTATGACTGGACACCAACCACATCCAGGCACGGGAGCAGACGCCTTGGGAAATCTCGTTCAAAAAATTTCCATGGAAGACATCTGCAAAGGAATAGGCGTTGAAGTTAGAGTGCAGGACCCCTTCAACATTGATGATGCTGTCCAAAACCTTTACGAAATGCTTCAGACTAAAGGAACAAAAGTCATGATATTCCGCCACGAGTGCCCATTGACAGAGACCAAAAAGAAGGAGAAGAAACCTAAAGTCTACGTTGACCAAGACAAGTGTATAGGCGACGAATGCGGGTGCGTAAGGTTCTGCACACGAGTTTTCAAGTGCCCGGGAAATATATGGGACTCAGCTAAGGGAAAAGCAAAGATAGATGAGGCTGTGTGCACTGGATGTGGACTTTGCGCCGACCTTTGCCCAGCTGAAGCTATTGTGGTTGAAGAGGTGACCTAGGATGAAGGAAGACCCCCTAAACATAATCATAACCGGCGTTGGAGGGCAAGGAAACATTCAAGCCTCTTACATCATAGCCTCAGCGGCGGTTCGAGATGGATTTTACGTCTCAGTCGGAGAAACCTACGGTGCAGCCCAAAGGGGAGGAAGCGTTATGAGCCACGTTAGACTTTCAGGGGAAACCCAATACGGGCCCCTAATACCAAAGGGAAGAGCCCACATAATAGTAGGTTTCGAACCGGTCGAGTGCCTACGCACGATAGGCGAGTTTGGCAACAGAGAAACTAGGGTTATAGTTAATCCAAGACCAGTTTATCCAATAGATGTTTTGTCAGGTGAGGCGGCATACCCTTCAATAGACAAAATCTTGAACGCCACAAAAGAGCTTGTTCGCAGCGTACACGTCATCGAGGCGACAGAATTGGCCAAAAAAGCCGGAGACACAATTGTCCAAAACATTGTGATGGTTGGATGTTTGGCTGCTTCAAGGTTCACCCCAATAAACCCAGAGACTTTGAGAGCGGTAGCCTCTGAGCTTTTTGCGGAGAAAAACCTTGAGTTAAACTTGAAGGCTTTTGACTTAGGAGCAGAAGAGTTCAGAAAGGCAAAGCCTCTCTAAAAGATTTTTCCAGGATTAAGGATGTTATTTGGGTCAAAAGCCCTCTTAATTCTCTTCATAAGCTCTATCTTCGCTTTATCCTCCAACTCAAGAAAAAGCTCCTTTTTTTCCAAACCTATGCCATGTTCTGCCGAAATCGTGCCTCCAAGCGCTTTTCCAGTGGCGTAGATTTCCTTTAGAATCGAGGAGAGTTTATTCTGGTCTTGTTCTAGTATGGCTAGGTGAATGTTTCCGTCTCCCGCGTGTCCAGCGCCCGTTATGGTGGTTGCGTATTTTGTGGATATCTCCTTAACTAGCTCCATGAATTTTGGTATCTCGCTGCGGGGAACCACCACATCCACCAAATATGTTGCGCCTGCGTCTCTTGCAGCGTAAAAGGACTTTTCTCTTAGCTCTAGAAGGTCTCTTCCAGCCCTTTCTGTGGATGGAGCAAGGACATCGATTGCCCCGTTTTTCATGCAAACATCGCTGACAAGCTCGGCGTCTCTATATACCACTTCTTGACTTTCGCCTTCCAAAACTATGAGGAGAAAGGCTTCGGCTTCGTTGCGCACACGCTCGCTTATTGGCACTTTTATTCCAGTGTAGTTTTCCATGCCGCCGAGCCCGAACTTGTCCATAAACTCGATTATCAGGGGAGTTCTCCCAGACTTCAATATTGATGGGACAGTCTTCACCCCGTCTCTGAGGTCTTTGAAGGCGACGAAAAGGGTTATTCTAGCCTTCGGACGGGGAACAAGCCTCAATATAATTTTGGTTACCACGGCTAACGTTCCTTCGGAGCCTATAATCAGCTGAGTTAGGTCGTAGCCGGTTGAAGCCTTTACATATTTTCCTCCAGTTTGGATAATCTCTCCTGTGGGCAGAACAGCCTCTAACCCGAGAACAAAATGTCTAGTGACTCCATACTTTACCGCCATCATTCCTCCCGCGTTAGTGGCAACATTGCCGCCAATTGTCGCGCTTTCTTCTCCCGGGTAAATTGGGTAGCACAAACCATGAGCCTCAACAGCCTTGTACAGGTCTGACAGGACGACACCCGCTTCGACAACTGCTACATGATTTTCTTCATCTATCTCTAATACATTGTTCATTCGTTCAAGGGATAGAAGAATGCCTTCCAAAGACGCGATGCATCCGCCACATAAACCGGTTCCCCCGCCCCTAGGTGTAACTGGAATTCTTTTTTCATTGGCTAAACGTAGTATGCTTGCAACTTCTTCAGCGCTTCTAGGTTTAACAACGACGCTTGGTAAGCAATGTTTTACTGTGAGTGATTCGTCATGCGCATACTCCTCGTTTATGTCGTTGCCAACAAGCACATTTTCACTTCCAACAATCGCTCTAAGCCTATCTACAACTTCTCTGTCCATCAGCATCAACCATCATTGATTAATAATCACTGAATGCTTAAAATTATATGCCTTTAACCTAACAACCTTATAGCAGTAGGCTCCTCAAACATTAACTGCGAGGCGGCTAAAGTCATGGAGGTTTCTATTCCCCAAATGGCATGGTTCGGCGATACTGAACTGAAACTTAAGTTTCCAGACGAGTGGGATGTCAGCGTCCAAGTTATGCAAGGTCAAGGTAAAAGGGCAATAGGCGGAGAGGAAATAATCCACGGCTTGAGAAATCCATTAGGAACCAAGCCGCTAAGCAAGCTTGCTGAGGGCAAAAAAGAAGTTGCTATAATTTTCGACGACATGACAAGACCAACAAAGATTTACGAGATTGTACCTCACATTTTAAATGAGTTACAGAAAGTTGGCATAGGAAACGACAATGTAAGGTTCATATGCGCTAACGGAAGCCACGGAGTGTTTAACAAAGAAGATTTCGTCAAAAAACTAGGCGAAGACGTTGTTGAAGATTATCCAGTTTTCAATCACAATCCATACGCAAACTTGGCTTATGTGGGACGAACCACATATGGCACTCCAGTGGAGGTCAACGCTGAAGTTATGGCTTGCGACCTTAAAATTGGAGTAGGATGCATTCTCCCTCACCCACAATTTGGATACAGCGGTGGAGCAAAAATAGTTCTTCCGGGAATTGCTGGAATAAGGAGCATATGCTATAATCATGGGGATTTGGGCGGCTTTTCAACGGCACAAGCTCACAGACAAGTTCACTCCTCATGCGAAATGGCGTACGGAAGAGTCAACGAAGAGAATTTACTGAGGCTTGACTCCGAAGAGGCAGCTAAAATGATGAGTTTAGACATGATTGTAAATGTTCTTGTTGATTTAAGGAGAAACTCCACAGACATATTTGTTGGCGACACGGTCAAAGCCCAAAGGGAAGGCGTGAAAATCGCCGCAGAACACTATCGCACCCCAATAGTTCCAGAAGCAGATATCATCGTTTCAAATGCCTACTCAAAAGCCAACGAAGCTGCCATAGCCTCATGGCCCGTTATAACGCTGAAAAAAGACGGAGATTTTGTTCTCATTGTCAACGCACCAACAGGTCAAATAGCGCATTATGTTCACGGAAGATGGGGAACAAAGCTTTTCGGCGACTTATATTTGACTCCTCCAGACATTTTGAACGGAGCTGGAAGAATCATATTATACTCTGAACATTTTGAGCGACAGCCTTGGCTTGAGTTAGTGCCTCGCGAAAAAACTATCAAAGTAAAAACATGGAAGGAAGTTGTTGAGGAGTTGAAGAATAGGCACGGGAAAAAGGCGAGGGTTGCTGTTTACCCAGATGCCACAATCCAAAAGCCTTTCTGAGAAAAGTCAAGGAAGCTAGAAAGACGCTTCTAGTTTTTCTTTGACTTCCTTTATCTTCTTCTCTAATTCTTTGACTTTTTCCTTGTTTTCAACAGCCCTATAGCAGTCTCTCGCGTATTCTAACGCGCTGAGCCCAAACCTGTCGAAGCCCTTTTGGAAACATAGCTCAGCGGATTTCGTGAAATACTCAACGGCATTTTCATAATCTTTAAGCGCGTATGCAGATTCGCCAGCCTTGTAGAGCATTGTTGCCGCGTCGAAAAAGTTTTGCACTTTGCGGTACAATTCTGCTGCTTTCAAGAAAGCCTCAATAGCCTCTTTATATTTGCCAGTTTCTAAAAGCGTGTTTGCATCCTTATGCAGTCTAACAGGGTCTTCTTTTTCTTTGCTTGCATTCATAGCGTTCAACTCACAACTTGCTATTTATCACATAACACTCACATTTAGGTTTTCCCATTTTGAAAGCCGCAGGTTCAAGGCTGCAAATAATTAAAAAGATTTAACATTGAAGTAGGAGACAATTAAGTCGGGAAATTCATGAAAAACGCAATGGGTGAGCAAATTTGAGTAAAACAATATTTTTAAAATGTGCTGGATGCGAGTCAAAATATCCTTTTTCTCCCTTGAAGGGAGAGTGCGCAAAGTGCGGAGGAAAACTCGAGTATAGTGTAGCCCTAACAAGGGATGATGATATTAAGTTCTCTGGACCCTTGCGTTTTTGGCGATACAAACCATTACTTCCACCAGTAAAACGCACAATAAGTCTCGGCGAAGGAGGAACACCACTCCATAAAGCTGAGAGACTCGCAAAAAAAGTTGGCTTAAAAAACTTGTATCTGAAGGATGAAACAAGAAACCCAACGAACTCTTACAGAGACCGCGCGGCAGCACTTCTAACGTCAAACGCAATAGACCTTCAGTATGACACTTTAATCTGCGCAACAAACGGAAACCTCGGCGCCTCCCTCGCGGCATACTCTGCAAAGGCTGGGTTAGTGTGCCATGCTATTGTGCCCAAAAACGTTGATGTTGGAAAATTGGCTCAAATGCTCGCCTATGATGCTGTTATCGAGGAGTTCGGCGAAATTCTTGACGACTCAATAAGGCGAGCGGAAGCCTTGGCGAAGGAGATGAGCTGGTATCAAGCAACTGCGGAGTTAAACCCTTTAGTGGCGGAAGCGCAGAAAACAATTTCCTACGAAGTTTACGAGCAGTTCGGCGTTCCAGACTGGTTCATAGTTTCCATGGGAAGCGGAGGCACAATCTACTCCGTTTGGAAAGGATTCAAGGAACTTCAAGAACTTGGGAAGATAAAATCTCTGCCGAAAATGGTCGGCGTCCAACCTGATGGATGTGCCCCAATAGTTAAGGCAATAGCAGAGGGCACACAAAAGTTTACAAGAATCCCAAAGCCGTATACCCGTGCGCTAGCCGTTTTGGTGGCGGAGCCTTTGCAAGGCAAATTAGCGATAGAAGCCCTAAAAGAGTCAAATGGTTTGGGTTTAGCTGTTTCTGACTCTGAAATTCTTTCGGCAGAGTTCCAACTGGCAAAGCTTGAAGGGATATTCGCGGAACCAGCAAGCTCAGCAACGGTCGCCGCGTTAAAAAAACTTGTAGAAGAGGGCGAAATAGACAAAAAAGACCATGTAGTCTGCCTAATAACTGGAAGTGGGCTAAAAGCCACAGACATACTGCAAGCCTTAACCAAAAAAAGGAAGACAGCAGTTCTAGGCCTAGAACTTAGCACGAAAGAGAAAATACTGCGAATCCTAGCTAAAAAAGACACGTATGGCTATGACTTATGGAAAAAACTTGGAAAGACCATGACAAGAGCAGCCATATACCAACACTTGAACGAACTGTCAGAAAAGGGACTAATAGTAGGTTATGAAAAAAATGGAAGAATATTCTTTAAAATAACAAAACGTGGGGAAAAAGTCCTCCGCGCAATCGATGAACTGAAAGTTATAATATGATGCGAAAAGCTAAAATATAGTATAGTTTCAACTATACTACTGTGAGCTAGAATGAAGCAGAAGGGTGATTCTGCAAAAGCAACTCTGCAACTCGCAACCGCAGCAGCTTTCGCTGCGTTAGTATGCATCGCCACATTAGCACTTACAGTAAGTGTCCCAGCAACAACAGGATACTTCAACGTCGGCGAAACAGTGATTTATGTTGCCGCGCTAATCTTCGGACCCTTTGTAGGCGCCTTTGCCGGCGGAGTGGGTGCGGCAATAGCAGACATGTTGGTAGCCCCGCAATTTGCTCCAGGCACCTTAATAACAAAAGGTTTCGAAGGGGCTATAGTAGGTTTTTTAAGCAAGAAGCTGCTCGCGCAAACTTCAAGGTCTAAATGGAAAATCTTCACCATGATATTGGGGGTTGTTGTAGGCATACTACTCGCAGCGACAGGCTCCATATATTACAGCGGAAACGTGGACTTATATGTGGGTTACCCTCAACCTCAAAGCCCCACTCTCAGCGGGTTTGTTCCAGCTGAGCTCTGGTATTTCCTTGGCGGCATCGTCGCTTTGCTGATTGTCTTTGCTGGTTTTAGAGCTGAGCCAGAAGTTGGATGTTCCGTTTTCTCCATACTCGTTGGAGGCTTAGAAATGGTTGCCGGATATTTCCTTTACGAACAAGTTATACTCAGCAAGCCAGCGGCTATAGTTGAAGTCCCAGTAAATATTGGACAAATGCTTGTCGGATTAATTGTCGCAATACCCATCGTGAAAATTGTCCTTAATAGTCTTCCACAACTTAAAAGTTAAAACAGAATCGTGTTTATAGAGGGTAATGATGAAACTGCCGTTTGGAAAAATTCCCATAGATATCCTAGAGGATGTTGTCTTCAAAAACTTAGGCATTAAACGTGAAGAAGTTATTCTGGGTCCTTCAGCAGGTTTTGATGGTGCAGTGATAGAAGTCAGCAGCAAATCCATAATTGCTTCCATGGATCCGATTACTGGAGCAATAGAGCGGATAGGATGGCTTGCAGTTAACATCAACGCGAATGACGTTGCCACCTTCGGTGTCGAACCAGAATTTCTTTTCTCGTGCATTTTGCTCCCAGAGAAATCAAGTCAAAAAACAGTTGAAAACATTTGTGTTCAAATGGATAAAGCGGCAAAAGATTTAAGGATAGCAATTGTCGGCGGGCATTGCGAGGTAACTCCTGGGCTTGTTAATCCAATAGTCGTGGGGTGCATGCTTGGAGTAACAGAAAAGGGAAAATATGTGACTGCTGGAGGAGCAAAACCGGGCGACAAGCTAATTTTGACTAAAAGCGCCGGAATCGAAGGAACAGCAATTTTAGCTTCAGACAGAGAGGACAGCCTCAAAGAGGCAATTGATGCTGAAACATTGCAGAAAGCGAAAAAATTCTACAACCAAATAAGCGTCGTCAAAGACGCCATCACAGCCTTCAAAACAGGCGGAGTGAACGCCATGCATGACCCCACAGAAGGGGGCGTTGCCGGGGGGATTCATGAGATGGCAGATGCGTCAAATCTAGGGGTGAAAGTCTTCGAGGAGAAAATTCAAATTCAACAGGAGACGCTCAAAATTTGCGATTTCTTCAAAATAGATCCCCTACAACTGATAAGCTCCGGCGCCTTGCTAATCTCAGCTAAACCGGAATTTGCAGAAAAAATAGTTAAGCGCCTGAAAATGGAAAGTATCTATGCCTCTGTTATCGGCGAGTTTTTAGACAACCCACAGAAACGCTTGCTACTGACAAAAGATGGACAATCCAAAAATTTACCTAGACCTGCAACCGACCATCTTTGGATTGCCCTCATGAAATAGTTTAACCTTTAAAATTTTTGTTTAGAACATGGATAAGCCAATTAAGCGTTAAAAGTGGGTAGTAAAGCGCGTATTTGTAGATGTGGGAGTAGATTAAACCGCATTTTATTTCGTTTGCAGCCAGCGATACGCTTTCCTTAAACGTGTAGTATTGTGCTGGTCTATAGTGCAGGCAGTATATGTCTTCGCCAACCACAACCTTATACCCTTTCTTCTTTATCCAGTTAACAATGTAAGCATCTTCATAGGCGTGCAACCGTTCAGGGATTTCAATGTCTTCTAAAATTTCGCGCCGAATCAGTGTATCATGCATTCCACCGCGAAGGTTGAAGCACCCTCTTGCGACAAGTGCGAGAAGCCTCAAGAAACGCTTGTTCCTCAAGTCTGGGGTAACATCAAAGTTTAGCCCCCAGACCGCACCAACATCCTCCCCGGCATATTTGATAGCCCTTTTGAACCAGTTTTTGCAGAGGATTACGTCGCTGTCAACAAACATAAACCAGTCCGTATCTGCTTCCTCTATGCCCCTCTGCCTTGCTCTAGCCCTCGAGCCATTTTCGGTTATAAAAACGATGTTTCCATATTCCTTTTCAAACTCGCGGATTATTTCTGACGTACCGTCTGTTGAAGACGCGTCTAAAACAATTAAGCGTCTTACAGGAACGTTTTCGTAAACAGATTTGAGACATTCACGGAGTATGCTCTCGCTGTTCTTTGTAAGCATGACGACATCCACTGATTCGGTGACGGCCATCATTTTCCCTACTTTTTAATTAGTATTCTAGTGTCCAACCCAAAATGTGGTATTTTGAATGATTTAAAGAATAATAGCTTATCTGCCACCCTTAGGTTTGCGTCAAAAAAAGTTTCAACTTTAACGATGCTGCATTTTAGGTTCTTTTGTATAAATTCTTCCCATTCCGATGGGATCTTAAGACTTATGTGAGTTTTATCGAAGTCTTTAACAAGTTTTTTTATCGGTTCGTCCACGGCTTTATTGGGCGTTGTGCAAACCATTATGTGTCTGCAAGAGTCATACATGTTTCTAATCGCACGTAAGGGGTTTGTCAGATGTTCTAAAACTTCAAAACATGTAACTACATCAAAAACTCTATCTTTAAACGGAAGATTCTTCTGTACATCGCAAACCACCAAGTCGGTTGCGTAAATTTTTGCTCTTCTGATGCCATACCTAGATATGTCAATGCCAAAGGCATTATAGCCAAGAGATCTTAAGACGTTAAGGGCATATCCATAAGCGCATCCTACATCCAACGCAGTCTTACCATGCCCATCCAAGAGATTGTGCTTAGAAACTCTTGAACCCCATTTAAGCACTTCTAAAACATGCCGTTTAATCAAACACTCTCTTTGCGAGTACTTGAAACTCTTGAAGTATTCTTTCTCGAAACGCAAACTTTGCACCTAAATCGAACCACCAAGTACCTTTACATTTAATGCTATTTTCCAGATTCCACTTTTTATAGGCTTTTCACACCATTGGAGTTAATCAAGCATTAGAAAGTAAAAACTAAGCGGAAGAAAACATATATTTCATGGTGTCGACTTTTTCGCCATGCCAAGACGCACTAATCAGACTGGAAAACCGTACGGTTTTCCATGTCGGCTATGGAAATAATAAAAATAGAGCGCCATGCAAAATACAAATAAGTATAACTCCTAAAAATGGTTCACGGACTACCCAGAATTGACAACAGCCGAGGGTAAGGTGTGAATGACCATTGACAAAAACGAGCGTTGATGTGGTAGTACTTACGAAAAATAGTGAAAGAGTTTTGAGAGAATGCCTAAAATCTGTTTACGAAAATGTGCCAGTTAACAGATTAATCATTGTTGATGGTTATTCGACAGATGCCACTTTAACTATAGTTAAAGAGTTTAACGAAAAGTATGGAAATGTCGTTTTGATTAATGACAAAGGAACACGAGGCACAGCTAGGCAAAAGGGAATAAGAGAAGTGAAAACTGATTGGTTTATGTTTGTTGACAGCGACGTAATCCTCTGCAAAAACTGGTTCAAAAAGGCTGAAGTTTTCATAAAAGAAGATGTTGGCGCGATCTGGGGGATAGAAATCTGGTCTGTCTTAAGGAATTCTAGAACCTTAAAACTATTTGAAAGAGTTACGATGAAAATCTTTGAAAAGAAAGGGGGAACTCATGATCTGCTTGTCCGACGCAAAGCCGTTGAAGATATTCGCATACCGCCACATTTGCACACCTATGAAGATCGTTATATTAAATCGTGGATCTGTAAAAAAGGCTACAAGATAATCCCAGCCTATGAACCATATTGTATCCATTACCGACCAGAGGATGTCTGGACCATCAAAAAAAGCGTTTCCTTGATTGCCAATGAGATTAAATTTGCTATCCGTAACCCTCAGCTACTACTCTCATTCGCTTTCTATGCGGCTATAGTTTTACATCAAAACGCTTTGCGTCATGTCAAAACTAGACAACACTCCCAAAGGCCACCTGAGTACAATTAGGCAAAGTTTGCGCCTAGCGGAAAACCGTTGTTTTAAATGTTGAATTTCATGTGTTGATTGTTTACCTTAGCAAACACAATGTAATTACATGAAAAGACTTCTGGTTGAGAAGGAGTAGAAGCCCTCCTTTATTAATACGGGATTGAAAATGGATTGTGCAAGAATGGAGGGCTCGCGGAAACAAGTTGCCAAACATTCATTACATTTTACATTTTTGAGGAATCGGGGTTCCTTATCGTGGAGCGCATTAAACAGCTTCTCCTTTACAAAGCATGGGTATACGTCTCCCCGGCAGTCAATGAAAACCACGTCTTCTCCGCCCTTACAATATACATGGGGAGGCTTTT
>Ga0080004_1231030_pt1 | contig 23591 bp, 24 predicted proteins | sample WasSprMetagenome_FD_69207 | JGI IMG/M metagenome (GOLD analysis project Ga0080004, IMG submission 69207) | Sulfidic aquatic microbial communities from Washburn Spring, Yellowstone National Park, USA - WS (SPADES assembly) (version 2) | ecosystem: Environmental > Aquatic > Thermal springs > Hot...
GCTCTCGATATACCCCCTACCCCCCGCCTTGTAGGCTAGTAAGTAGCCCACGACCACACCATCTAGCTCGACAACCATCAACAATATCCTCCTAGACCTAGAGGACAACAACGCCTTAAACCACTCCAAGCTCTCCTCGCCGAGCTCTCTAGAGCTCTTCGTGTGTAGCCTGTAGATCTCCTCGAGGTCTCTCTTACTCGCTCTACGTATACTCAGCGCTCTATGACACGAGCTACTCATGAACTAAACTAGCCCTCGAAGCCCACATGGATAATGTAAGACCCTTATAAACTAGAGCTCTAGCCCCCTTCGAGCAATTTTCTCAGAGGTGGCGATCAACGCGAGGTACACCATCGTAGCTAAGACGGCGCTGTAGAAGGGCGCTTCTCATCTTAATAACGGCCGCCTAGATCAACCCGGCTCCTAGCACACCAAGGCGTCTCTTAAGCCTAACGCTCTCTCCACCCACTGCAACCTACGTTGACATGGGTTGTAAGCGGCGTCAAGATCGAAAGGCGTCGTAAACCTCGCGATGGCCTGGGGCAGTGTCTAGCAGTAAATACATATCAGGAGGTTGAGGCGTAGAGTCGTAGTGGTGGAGTCTATGTACCAATTCGAAACCGTGTTCCAGCTACGCTTCGTCCCGTTGAAGTTCGGCGTTGGAGCCTCCTCTGAGGTCGGGTATGACTTGAGAGAGCTTGGCGCTAAGAGAGTCCTTGTCGTAACAGACTCTATCCTCAAGAGGCAGACTAGGATCGTTGACACCGTCGTTGATCACTTGGTGAAAGCTGGGTTAGAGGTCGATGTGTGGGATGGCGTCGAGCCAGAGCCTACAGAGGACTGCGTCGTCGAGGGCGTTAAGTACGCCAGTGAGAGGCGATACGACGCCTTCGTAGGGCTTGGTGGTGGGAGCTCTATTGATGTCGCGAAGCTCATAGACCTCTACACCACGTACCCTACAGAGAGCATTAGAGACTACTTCGCACCACCCATCGGTAAGGGGAAGCCCATCCCAGGCCCCATCAAGCCCCTAGTAGCCATCCCAACAACAGCTGGGACAGGGTCGGAGGTCACAGGGGTCGCTGTGGTGATCTTCAAGACCGAGAAGGAGGTGGTGAAGTTCGGGCTTTCAAGCAAGCACCTGGTGCCGACGCTCGCAGTCCTAGATCCAGCCCTCACGGTGGACTTGCCACCGACAGTCACAACTAACACTGGGATGGACGCGCTCATGCACGCGATCGAGGCCTACACAGCTAGGCCATATTACACTCGCACAAGGCCTGAAGACCCCTCGAAGAGGCCGGTCTACCAGGGCTCAAACCCGGTCACAGACATGCTGGCTGAGAAGGCTATCGAGCTGATCGGCAGGTACCTGCCGAGAGCTTACGCAAACGGCTACGACCTCGAGGCTCGTAGTTACATGCTACTAGCTTCACACCTAGCTGGAATGGCCTTTGCCAACGCTGGAACTCACATCTCACACGCAATAGCGTACCCGCTAGTCGGGCTGGTCTACGAGAGAAAGGGCATCAAGCTCCCACACGGGCTTGCAGTCTCGATAACGGGGCCAGGCCTCTTGAAAGCTCTAGCTCCATACATACCGGGGAGGTGTCTAAGGATAGCCGAGCTGCTTAGAGACTACGTGCCAGAGGATAGGTTGACCCCTGAAAGCGCCTCGAAAGCCTTAGCGAACTTGATGAGAATATTGAACATGCCAAACGGTCTCTCAGAACTAGGAGTGACGGAGGCTGACATTGAGAGACTAGTAGAGGGATCCTTAATGCAACAGAGGCTACTAGCTCAAAGCCCGGTGAGAGTGGATAAAGCGCTCCTCGTCAAAGTGATCAAGGAGAGCATGAAGTATTGGTGAACAGCCCTCTACGAGTTGTCTTGAGGTGAGGTCCTCGAGTAGGGGCTTCATCACGCCTCAGAAGTGGTCGGGATGCCAGTCATCCAGGATGTATATACTCTTTAGACGATTTTTATAACTTGAGAATGTGACTTTAAACGACGCCTAAGAAAGTTGTGTTCTCTTAAAAAATGGTATTAGGCGATCTAGGGGGTGGTGGCGCCTTGTCATGTTCGAGACTCTAGTTCCCTCTCAACTCTACTGATGATCTCGTGGATCCTGCGCTTTGGTAGGCTATACACCGGCTTCTCCGGGAATAGGCCTTGAGGCCTAAACAATATTATAGCTATTATGAGCAGGCCCACTAGGATGTACTCTAGCCACTCCGGGCTTATGCCAACCACGGCGCTTATTACGCCCTTGTACACTATGATCAAGAACCTCGCGACTGTGTATATCAAGACCCCCACCAGTATCCCGAAGTTGTTTCCAACGCCACCGAGCATCATGAAGGCCCATGGCCAGAACGTCCACTGCAACCTCGTGTATGTGACAGCCTTCATGCTACCAGTGAAGAAGGCCCAGAGAGCCCCCGCAATGGCGGAGATGGCGCCACCTACGACTAACACCTGCTTCCTCGCCTTAACAGCGTCTTTGCCGTAGATCCCGGCCGCTATTTCAGCGTCTCTAATGGCCTTTAACATCCTCCCGTAGGGGGATCTAACGAGTAGCTCGGCGTAGGCGTAAACGGCCAAGGCTGCTAAAAGCGCTACAAGCGCTGCAACTGTGAATCTTAGTTGTGTTCCCACAAAGATGAAGGGGTCTATGACGAAGACTCCTGTGGTGCCTCCAACTATGGGCTCGTAGTTCCACGCTATGGTGACAGCGAGGTCTCCAAACGCCAATAAGACTATGCCTAGAGTCTCCTTCAACCTTAATGCTGGGTACGCGCAGAGAAGCCCCATCAAGCCTCCAACGGCTGCAGCTATCGCGAGTGTTAAGAGGAATATTCCAATAGACAGTGCGGGATTGACCGCAAGCGCCCTGTTTATCTCTGAGACTATTTTGAAGTTGTACATGTGGTCAGCGTACTCAGCCCCCCAGGGGTAGCCCATCGTGGCGGCTAAGATCCTACCAGGCACGGCCGCCGCGATTATGGCTCCCATAACAACCGCTAATAGCCTACCAAACTGTGGTATATTGAGGAGGCCGACTTCGATATTGAGGCTTATCGTGATGATTAGCCCTATTGCAAAGTTTATTATTATTAGGAGCAACTCGGGGGGTAACATTACTCTCTCACCTTAACAACAAAGCCTGCTAGCCCCTCAGGCTTTAGTAGTAGGGTTATTGCTAGAGCTGCTAGCGGTATTGCAGGCCTATACGCGTACACCCATCCGCCCAGCGTGTTGCCAAGCAGTGTTATCCCCAAGAACTCGCTTAGACCGATGAGAAGACCTCCTAGTAGGCTTCCAAAGATCGAGAAGAGGCCTCCAACGATGGCCCCCGCGAAGAATGATACAATAGTGGTCATTCCCACGGCCGTGTAGCCCGAGATCACGAGTGATAAGAGAGCTCCGGAAAGCGCCGCTAATGCGCCGCCGATGGCCCACGCGAGTGCGTAGATGACGTCCGTGTTGATGCCGCTGATCTTGGCTAGCTCCGGGTTCTCGATCGAAGCTCTCATAGCGACACCAACCTTGGTCCTTGTGAGAAATAAGTGTAGAGCTACGACTAAGGCTACTAATATCAATGGTGCTACAACTCCAACAAGCCTTATGCGGGCTCCTCCAAGCTCTATAATGGGGTCTCTCACTTCGAGAACGAAGTACTTAGCTGGAACCTTATAGGTGGCTATCAAGTAGTCTGAGTATATGTTGAGCACGCCAAAGAGCACTAAGTCTACTCCGAGAGTAGACATCATTAAGTTAACCATGGAGGCCTTAGCTCTCAACAACCATCTGTTAACGCCGAAGTATATAGCTAAGCCTATCGCGGCGCCGAGGAGCGCTGCGATAGGAACGAAGGCGTATGGTGAGAGACCTAGTAGGTATACGCCTGTGAATACCATGTATATACCCCAGGCTACTAGCGATGCGTGGGCGAAGTTGAATGTTCTCGTCGCGTTGTATATTAGCGTTATAGCGGCTGCACCTATGCCGATACAGCTCGAGTATGCCACAGCCTTGACTAACAGGTCTAGCACTGCTCGCACCCGGTAACTACAAACTACCACATAGGATTTAAAGTTTTTAAACACCGTCTCTCTCTATGGAGAATCGGGGGATTTGTGTGGGCATGCCCACCAAAACTCCAAAAACGCCTTACATACTAGCTGTGGTACTCCTAGTAGTGGGGATACTAGTTGGCTATGGCATAGGGTATGCAACCGCTCCAAAACCAGCACCAGCACCTACGCCCACTCCTGGCGTGGTCCCAGCTCCTGGGCTAACGGGTGAGGTGAGGATAGGAGCTCTACTACCATTAACAGGCGTGCTTTCGACATTTGGCGCGCAGTATAGAGAGGTTATAATGCTAGCTGAGAAGGAGATCAACGACTACCTCGCAGCGATTGGAAGACCGTGGAGAATAAAGTTCGTCATCGAGGACACCGCTACAGACCCCAAGACTCACCACGACAAGCTCGTAACGCTCCACGGGACCGGCGTGAAGATCTTCATAGGCGGCGCTTCGAGCGCTGAGCTATCTGAGTCGCTACCATATTGCGATGCCCAGGGCCTACTAATATTCTCGCCATCCTCGACCTCGCCAGCCCTGGCAAAGCCAGACAACGGGTTCAGGTACACGCCAAACGACATATACCAAGGCAAGGCTATTGCGAGGATCATGTGGCTGCGTGGAGTTAGATGGGTCATACCAGTCTGGAGAGGTGACACCTGGGGAGACGGCTTAAAGAGGTACACAGTAGAGCACTTCATGAGCATCTGCAAGGCTAGTGGAGAGAGCTGTGGTGTACTAGAGGAGTATGGTATCAGATACGATCCAGCGGCCAAAGAGTTCTCAGTAGAGGCAGCCGCTCTAGCAAGCCGCGTCGAAGACGCTGCCAAGAGGTATGGTAAAGACAAAGTCGGCGTACTACTAATAGCGTTCGAGGAGGCCGCAGCCTTCTTCGCAGCCTCCAAGCCATACCCAATACTCTGGGAGGTCAAGTGGCAGGGATCTGACGGCACCGCCGCCATAGCGCCTCTTCTAGACCCCGCAGTAGCTGATATGGTGATCAAAGTTGAATTCTACAGCACCATGGCTTCACCTGGCGTGTCACCGCTCAAAGAGAAGATAAGGAGTTACGTCAAGGAGAGGCTTGGAATGGAGCCTATGGGCTACACCTACTTCGTATATGACATCGCCTGGACGATCGCTCTGGCGATCGACGCTGCCGGAGCCTACGACCCAGTGAAGGTCAAGAGTGTACTGCCACTAGTCTTAGAGAGGTACATGGGCGCCTCTGGCTACGTCAAGCTAGACGAGAATGGAGATAGAGCTATAGCAGACTACGATCTATGGGCTGTAGTCCAAGTAGCCCCCGGTAAATATGAGTGGAGAGTAGTTGGATTGTACCAGGGACTAACAGACACGGTTGTATGGTATAAGTCATAAGCTCTTTTTACTAGTTAAGTCTTTTTTAACTCTCATAACTTCCTCATAACATGGGGGTCTAGGTGAACTAGACTTTGTCACAGCCACATATACTCGAGACTGTGAATTTAACCAAGAGGTTTGGCGGACTTGTAGCTGTTGATAACGTTAGCATAAAGGTGGAGAGAAACAAGATCACCCTTCTAATCGGCCCCAACGGAGCTGGCAAGACGACGCTCGTAAACCTCTGCACTGGCGTCAAGAAACCAGACTCTGGTAGAGTCTACTTCTACCCAACACCAGATAGGAGAGTAGACATTACAGGCTGGCCCTCGCACAGGGTCTATAGACTCGGCTTTGTCAGGTCGTTTCAAATACCACAGCCATTCCTAGCGCTCACAGTTCTAGAGAACGTCTTAGCCGCTATGAGTAGTGTTGGTGAAGGCCCCCTCTCGCCAGTCGTTCGTAGTAAGTGGGTTAGAGAAGAGGAGGGGAATGTTGAGAGGGCGTATAGGATACTGAAGCTTGTGGGGCTTGAAAAGTTCTGGGACCTAGAGGCGTATAGGCTTGGAGCTGGGCAGCTCAAGATGCTTGAGGTGGCGCGAGCTCTTGCGGCGAACGCTAAGCTCGTGGCTCTCGACGAGCCGATCGGCGGCACAGACCCCAAGTACGCCCACGACATATTCGCGAAGCTCAGAGAGCTCCCAGGCAAGGTCGACGTGACGTTCCTCATAATTGAGCACAGGATCGACATAGCGCTACCATACGCTGACCACGTCTACGTCATGGATAGGGGGAGAGTTATAGCCGAGGGCAAGCCGGACGAGGTCGTGAACAACCCGAGAGTCATAGAGGTCTATATCGGTGAGAAGAAGTGATCAAGACTCGAGACCTCTACTCAGGCTACGGCAAGCTGAGAGTGCTCTTCGGGGTCAACGTCTCGTTAGAGCCCAACAAGATCACCGCACTCGTAGGCCCCAACGGAGCTGGCAAGACGACACTACTCAACAGCATAATGGGGCTCGCCACAATATACAGTGGGAGGATCTTGTTCGAAGACCTCGATATAACTAGGATGCCAACGCACAAGGTAGCAAGGCTTGGAGTGGCCTATGTACCACAGCTCTTCAGCGTCTTCGCTAGTTTGAGTGTTGAGGAGAACTTGAAGATGGCTGCCTACATGCTCCCAGAGAGCAAGGTCAGAGATAGGATGGAGCTCGTATACAGCTTGTTCCCAGCGTTGAAGGAGTTTAGGAAGAGAAAGGCTGGAACCCTCAGCGGCGGTGAGCGTAGAATGCTAGCTATAGCGATGGGCCTAATGAAGGAGCCTAAAGTGCTACTCCTCGATGAGATAACAACAGACTTAGCGCCAATAATGGCCAAGAAGGTGCTGGAGAAGGTTGTCGAGCTTAGAGACGAGCTTAAGCTCACGATATTCCTAGTAGAGCAGTACGCTGCAAGAGCCCTAGAGATAGCTGACAAGGCCTACCTCCTCGTAAGCGGGACTATCAGGTACGAAGGAGACCCACGAGACCTACTACACCACCCAGAGTTCGCCAAGTTGTACCTTGGAGTAGCCTAATGCATTACCACATAATCCAAGCTCTTTTCACACACCTCTACCCGTACTCATTACCAGCTTCATATAGCGTTTTCGAAAACCCCCTCTCCAGCGTCCATCAGCTGGTAGAGGCGTCTCGAATGGAGATCGTCTTACGCCCAATCGGGTATGTGAGACACAAGTACAGCGATGAAGAGGTGAAGAGTAGTTGGCGTGGTGTTGAAGGATATATCGAGATCCTGCCTGAGTACATTGACGGTCTTGCCTACCTGGAGGGTTTTAGTCACATAATAGTTATCGCGTATATGCACAAAGTGAGCGAAGATGAGAGGAAGGTGTTGAGGGTTAAGCATAAGAGGCTGGCACGGCTGGGTGTTAGGGTCGATGATATACCCGAGGTCGGGGTCTTCGCGACTGATAGCCCTCATAGACCGAACCCTATAGCGCTGACGATCGTCAGACTACTCAGCATTGAAGGGGGCAGGTTACACGTAGCAGGCCTAGACCTCTACAACGGGACCCCAGTGCTGGATATAAAGCCGTATGATCACTCGAGAGTGGTCAAGGACTTCGATATGCCGTGGTGGGCTAAGTTGCTACTAGAGCGCGTGAGGGCAGTGTCGGGCGGGGAAGCCCCGATCTAGGCGACGCCCCGCCCCACGCTCCTCGCGTAGTGGTAGCAGAGGTCTCTTAAAGGGCACTCAAAACACCTAGACCTCGTGGTGCACACCTTGAAGCCCAGGTCCATGACGCCTAGGTTGAACTCGTAGGCCTCCTCGGGGTCTCTCGGGGTGAGGGTCTCAGCGAGCTTCACCAAGAGCTCGTCTCTATATGGGTTTTGCGTGCGGGTCTTGTAGCCGAGTAGCCTCTCATACACTCTCACAGTGTTCGAGTCGAGAAGGGGGGTTGGCTGATTGCAAGCCCTTAAGAGTATCACAGAGGCTGCGTAGTCGCCAATGCCGGGTAGCTCTAGTAGCTTCTCTCGGTCGCAGGGTACCCTCCCGTTAAACCTTTCAACCAAGGCTCTAGCTAGCTCTACGAGCTGCTTTGCGCGGACGTTGTAGAGGCCTAGAGGCCTAATAACCTCTCTAACCTCTTCGACGCTTGCCGACGCCATGGCCTTCGGGTCTGGGTACCTCTCTAGCAGCTTATTGTACACTCTAGCTACAACATCTCTCCTAGTGACGCGTAGTAGCATGGCCGCTAAGACGATCGCCCACTCATCTCTCGTTCTCCTCCACGGGAGCTCTCTATCCCCCTTTTCTCTAAACCACTCAATAACCCTTCTCCTAACTTCGTGGATAAAGTCCTCGCTCAACTCGATAACCACGCGCTATCTCACCGCGACGTTGGTCAAAAGGCTATTAACATATGTACTGTAGGCGCCTAGGTGTAGGTCTACACGGCTTAACCTCTCTCGTCAGCGGGTTGAAGACTAGGCAAAACGCCTCAAGTGTCGACTCGCCTAGTATGTTTAGGTCTCCTGGCTCTCCGAGTATGACAAGCACCCTCTTCTCGCCTAGCCCGGGAAGCTCTAGGGTGACCTCTCCCACTCGCCTATTGACCACCGAGCCGTCAGTGAGAGCCACGCCCACTTCTCCAATGGGCTTGACGCCCAGGAGCTCCCACACATCTCTAGCTAGCACTGTGTGAGGGAGGCACGGGTCCACCAAGAACTTCACTGTGACGCTCTTACCTTCGTACTTGACTACCCCCTCAACGTACAAGTGGAGCTCCCAGATGTATAGTCTGTTAACGGGTGTATTAACGCTAAATATTAGTCCTTGTGAGAGAGCTCTATGTGGGATGAAGAGTGGCCGCAGTCGCTGATAGTTGACGAGAGGGTAGGTTACTGACCGCCTACGCGCTCTCCTCTCTCACCTCGCTCACCAGCCTCTCGTGTAGTATCGTCGCTAGGGCTATGAGCGCTGAGGCTAGAGCGTAGTCAGTCGAGATCACGATGCCGGGGGCCACGTCGACGACGTAGTTAGCGAACCTGAAAAGGCTAGTTGGAACCCCCTCTCTAGCGCCAACCATCAGGTTGACCCTCTTACCCTTCTTCAAGGCGCTCACGATGAAGTCTGAGAGCTCAGAGGCGATCTTGGAGGCTGGCTCGCCCTCGGGCTCGAAGATCACCAGTGGCTCGCCCATCCTAGACCTCACGAACTGGTACATGTCTTGAAGGGTCACCTTGGTCTTGTAGACCTCTCTACCGTAGCTCCTCCTCTGCACTTCAAACCTAGACTCGATCCCCTCGAAGAGCCCTCTTAAGAAGTGCATTAGGCTGTGCGCGTCCACCTGGCCTATCGGGGCCACGACGAGCTCGCCCACCTCGTACGTTTGAACCTCGCGACCTATCCTAGTTCCAAACGTGTAGGCCGCGTCGGGCGGGCCTAGGTATGGCTCGTGAGCGACCACGAAGTTCCTGAAGACCCTGTACATCGGGTACTTGTACGGCCTCATCTTCTTGTAGAACTCGCCACCAGGGACCACTGCGAGGTGCGCTACGTCGCCGAAGATCTCGACTACCACCACCTTGTCTGGGTTTTCGAGGTCTACTTGAGCGCCTGTAGACTCCTTCACCACCTTCCCCACTGCGACGTTCACATCTATGCTTGTGAAGCCATGTCTACCCCTCCTCGTAGTCCTCACGGCGAAGGTCTCGCTGGGCTTTATTAGATGCGCGATCTTCCTAGAGGCCTCCGCGATCTCGCCAACATCTGCACGGGCGCACTCCAAGACCACGTAGACCTTGTCTGCCTCTGGCACGCCCCTCTTGATCGCCTCTGCTAGAGCCTGCTTGTCTATAGCCCCGTAGATAAGCACTACGCCTTTAAACCCCATCGGTGAAGGCTCGACCTCCACCCGGGGGTCAAGCTCCTTTATGTAGGAGGCCACGACTCTCTCCATGTCGAGCCTGCAGGTCACTACGATGTCTGCACAGCGAGCGTTCACAGCTCTACACCATGCAGAATGTAGTATGCTCACCGCCACTATTAGCTTTCTAAGTCGCGATCAGCCCTACGCTTGCAGCAGCGTTCAGCCACCTCACGTGGGTATACCTGTCTCGGCCCCGCGGGGGTGGCGCGCTCTTTAATCGCTTAGTTAAGTACGCTCTGGAATTGAAAGATCATCTTGAACCCTCTCAACACCGAAACCGATAACTATATAATCGAAACTCGAAGATCTACTCATGGTGGCGAACTGTGAACTCTCTAGAGCGCTCAGAACTCTTAAAGAGACGTTGTAAGGCCTTTTACGAGTACTCTCAACTCGCCTTTGAAGGGGGCGACTACGATACCACGCTATTCATGTGTGAGCAAGCCGCCCAGCTCTGTCTGAAATCTATCCTATTAAGGCTACTCGGATTTACTCTGCGAGGGCATGGTCTAAGAGAGCTACTTGGAGCCCTCTCGAAGGCTCTCAAAGAGCTCAATAAAGGCGAGCTATCTCAACGAGTTTCGTTGTTCGCTGAGAGGCGCAGAGAGGCTCTACGACTCCTCGAAGACACGTATGTGGGTTGTAGATATCTAGCTAGGACTTACGAGAGAGTTGACGCTGAGAGGGCGTTAGACGTTGTTAGAGAGTTGATCGAGCTCGTTGAGGGTGTTGAACGAGATGTCTTCTCCTAGACTAGACCTCGCCATTAAGATTCAAGCGTGGAGGCTTAGAGAGCTATTGAAGTGGCGTGAATACCTTAAAGCCCTAGTGGAAGCTGCTATAGAGGTTTTTGGTGAAGACGTGGAGGTGTATGTGTTTGGCTCACTTGTTGAGGGAAGGCTCACAGCTGATAGTGATATAGATGTTGCAATAGTCCTTGGGGACGTCCCTAGGAGAGGTCTTGATAGAGCTTGGCTACTAGACTCGCTCTGGAAGGCTATGGAGTCTAGAGGAGTCCCATGGTGGTACCCGTTCGAGATACACTTAGTGACTAGGGAGGAGTTGGTATTGTTGAAAGACGCTAAGTTAGTTAGAGTTCATTAGTCTAGCTAACCATGGCTCAGTTTAGATGACCACCTAGTACTCGACACCTCTCTTCACTCTTACACGAGTCGCCTTCTCGCTACAGACTCTCTTGGCTAGCTCTACTGGGTCATCAGACTTCTCGATGGGGGCTAGCATCCTGTGATCTAGGTATCTCGGTAGGTTCTCCACGATGTCTGTGGGGTAGCCTGTCCTGGTCAATACGTAGACAGGCTTGCCCTCTGTGTAAGCTGTGACCAGCTCCTGTAGACAGCCAGCCCCGCCACCAAGCACTACGAGGACGTCTGAGGTCCTAGCGAGAAAGACACTTCTATTTCTAAACGAGACCCCCGTCTTCACCACGATAGCCTTCTCAGGGAACTCGACGCTCTCCAGCTCCACAGGGGGCAACACCACAACTGTGAAGCCGAGCTCAAGCGCCTTATCGACAACGTGCTTCATCAAGCCCCAGTAGCCACCTACAACGATCTTCACATCTCCACCACACTCTGAGCGAAGAGACTCTAGAAACCTATGAGCTTTCAACACAAGCACCGGATCCGGCTCTTCACTATGAGCGGCAACCCCGACATACAAGCATAGACCACCTTATCGAGCTAGATGAGGGCCACTTAATAAATCGAAGAAGAAGATCGTGGTGCTTTAGTGTTGAAAGCCTCTTCGAGTTTGTAGCTAGACACGTAGATCTCTCGGCGAAGAGGGCTTTAGTGAAGAAGCTTCTCGGTAGAGGCGTGGATTGACGATCTCTAGGTGTATAGGGGTTTCACAATCCCTCATCACTATATTAGAGGGAAAGCGGGGTCTACACAGCTTTACAGCTATGCGAGAAGCTGACGAAGCTTTAGAGAGATTGGCTAGTAAAGTCGCCAGTGGAGAGCTACGTGGTCAAGGATGCAGTAAACTCCGCTAAGTGCAACGCTTGTTTAAGGCTGTTTCAGGGGATTACACCTATAACGCCTTAAGTAACTAGAGGCTCCTTTATAGCGGGCTTTATCTCGACGCTTAGTTTCTCTGCGAGCTCGTGCGCGTCTCTATCTATGAAGCCGCTGACGATCACTAGTTTAGGCTTGACGCCGACTATCTACAGAGTGGGAAACGCGAATTAGCCACTCCACAGTTCATATCTGCATGGTGAGATTTAGATGTCGATCAAGGCGGGTTTTGCTGCGTGGTCTTTATGAGCACCATCAGGGTTTACAGGAATAGTGATGTCTTGAGAGTTGTCGGGTTTATCCCGCCTGGCCATAGACACTTAAGGTTGGTGCTAGTGCTTAGAGATCAGGTCGTGGTGTTGCACGAGGCTGCAGTATCCGCTATTGTGAGGGCCTACGTGAACATCGTAGCCCACCCAACGAGAAGGGCCGTCGAGTATGTACGGGTCTCACTCAAGGCTGAAGAGAGGAAGCCAGGCTATGCTGAGTTCCAGCTCGTAGAGTCTGGTAGAGGGGAGGACGAAGTCATTGGTGAGTGGTGTAAACATCTCGCTGAGCTATGCAAAGAGGGGGCGTAGCGGGCTTCGGTAGAAACGTGGAGACCGCACTTCAACGTCTGTGGTCTAGGGGTCTACTAGTCGATATGTACTGGTGGATCTTTAGAGGTCCAGCGTCGGGGGTTCATGTCAATGTAACCAGTTAGGTGTTAAGAGCGAGCTGGTGGTGGTTATAAGTCGTTTCTGTCAATCTAGTAGAGTGTGGTGATGAGCAGTCCGATGACAGATCTGTGAAGAGCGCGCTGAGCGCTGATCTCTCTTTGAGGTCCCCGGCCACGTAGATGTGAGATCATGGGTTTAGTGGTAGAGTACCCGAGCCCTATATCAGCTTTCGCGCAACTACTTGTTTTGCTCATAATTGCAGGGCTCTCCATATACTTACTCATAACACGACGTAGAAGGTTTGCAAGGGCTGCCCAGGCTCTACGAGAGTTCACAGCTAAGGCGAGGATCACTAGTGACAGGGTCTACTTGGGCGAGAGCGTCGTCTTTGAGAGAGGGTATCTGGGCTACTATAGGCTTGGGATCCCGCCCCGCGCTAGAGTCCACGTTGAGTGGTATGGTAGAGGCAGGCGTAGCCGCAGCGACCAGGTCTCACTGAAAGATCTCTGCTCAGAGCCCCCTACAGTGGTGAAGTACGATAGCTTCGTAGTCAACGCCCTAGCACCTGCGATCAGGGTTCTCAGCAAGCCCTACAGAGACGTTGTAGTCTACTGCCTAAACACTGTTGACTTCCACTTAGAGAGGGGGTTAGAGGCCTACTACGCAGAGGGCTTCGCGAAGGGGCACCTGAAGGTTGGAGACGGCAAGCTAAGGGCCAGGGTCGAGTGGGTACACTACATGTGGGGGGTTGATAGAGAGCCAGTTAAGGCTGTGCTAGAGCTATGTTACGCTGAAACCCCGCTCTACAGGAGACCAGAGTGTAAGACCATACTAGAGGCCCTAACGCCTGGAACACACGAACACGTCACCTCCTACCCCAGCTTGAAGAAGGCTATGATAGGGCACTTGATCGGCATGGGGTTTGAAGGCCTCGAAGAGATCCTCGCGAAGTTTCCACACATCTACACGTTTAGAGGCGTTGTGAAGTTGAGAGTAAGTAGAGGCCTAAAGAACCTAGTAGAGTCGTCAACGCCGCTTAAGTAGTGACCGTAGTTTAAGACTTTGAAATATACGTTTCAAACTCGATGGCTTCTCAACATTCATGGGTCCTCTAGTTAAGGACGCGAGATCGATAGTACACGTTAAAAGTGGACATTAACATGTTATCTATAAAGCTCTCGGTGTATGCGTTTAGATCCTATCGACTCGTTGCACGCGTACGAGTGATCTTGCCGCTGAAGTCTCTTAGCACCCTAGCTACTGCTGTGGCATCGCCAGAGCTGATGTCTGCTACTACTTCAACGATGTTCTCTCTAGTGTATGCTGAGAGCTTGTATATATGTACTGGTGAGCGCTCGATCACCCTCTTGACGAGATCTAGGTCTTCGGGGCTCTCGTAGTACACTAGGTAGGCGCCTTTAGGGGTCTCGTGCTCGACTCTAGATAGCTGGTTAACGCGCTCTCCGAGGTCTCTCGCGAGGATCTGTAGAGACCTCTTATCCCTAACGTCAACCACGTGAAGCTCTCTAAGCACGTACCTACTAGAGGGTTTAAGAGCCAGTTGAAGCCTATCAGTCCTACCGAGGAGCTTTAACAATGGGTAGTATATTAGAGAGTGCCGTGGAGTCGTCGTAAGCACTATGAATAGCCTATCGCCCCGCTCAAGCTCGTAGATAGCTCTGAAGCCCACGAGATATCCTAGAAGCGTGTAGGTCTTATCGATCGGCTTGAAGAACCCCTCAAGGTCGTCTACGACCTTCTTAATCAACTTCAAGACCCTACGTCTCATCCAGTAAAACCAAACAACCATGGTCGCTGCAAGGGTCGAGAGCCCCAGTAGTGCTAGGAAGTCTAGAAGCCAATAGCTCAAGAACATAGCTATTAAAACACCTTTACTCTCTTCTCGAGTTCTTCGATATCGTGAAGGCTCTCGGTGGGTCTACCTAGGTACTCTATTACAACGTAGCGAGCTCCGTAAGATGCTATCTCCTCTAGGCTTTTCCTCTGAGCTTCTAGTACTCCAAGCTCTCTAGCGAGGTGATCGGGCAGTAGCTTGTTTAACACTAGTAGCTTAGGCTTGTTGCGGACTCTAGACTCGAGGAAGCTATAGGATTCCTTCAACTCGTAGAGTGGAAGCGGCTCTGGCGTGGCTACTATGACGTAAGATGTTCTCTCTCTACATGTGAGCATGTCTTGGAGGTACTTGAACTCTCCACGTAGCTCGTAGAGCCTTTCGAGAGCTCTATCTTTTAGCTCCACCTTTCTACCCATAGCCCTGGCGATCACGTACCTTAAAGAGACTATCCTCTCCCTGATCTCGATAAGCCTCTCGAGCCACGCAGTGTATAGTGCTGGAAGCACCAGTGTCCTGAGAGCTACACCTGTTGGTGGTGTATCTACAACTATGTATCTGTAGTCACCTCTACAAGCTCTCAAGAGCACTTTTAAGAAGACCTCTTCTTCAACCCCTGGCGAGTACTTGACGGCGTCTACTACGTTGTCTAGGTTGTAGACTAGGAGCGATGGTGCAAGCTCTCTCAGTAGCTCTGAGTACTTAGAGGTTATTTCCGAGATCTCCCTCTCCACCGAGACTTGATGTACATGTAGGTTCTTAGAGACCTCTATAGGGCCCTCACCACTGACACCAAGGTACTTTACGAGGTGTCTAGCTGGATCTAGACTCAAGAGCAGCGTCTTATCGAGCCTACTGAGAGATCTGGCGATCATTATAGAGACCGTAGTCTTGCCAACACCGCCCTTGCCGAGAACGAGAACTAGGTGTGGACAGCAAGTCATGGGCTTTAAGAGCTCTGCGAAGTCTATCACCACTCACCACCGAGAGCGGACATTAAGTCTCCAATGACGTCTTCGCCCTTGTAAGCTCTAGACGCGAGAACTCCGACCTCCCCCTTCAAGGCGTCCAGCAGCTCTAAGCTCAAGAGCGGCGTTATAGTCTTGACGCCGACGAGGGGGCCTAGGACTATCAGTAGAAAGGCGTACTCTAGCTCTAAGTACTCGCCTTCAAGAGCACTAACACTCTCCTCCACTAGAGCCTGGTGAACGCCCCTAATGAAGTTCAAAAGCTCACTAAGCGCTCTCTTCAAGCAACTAAACAAGCAACAACACCTACTAGTAAAGTCGCAATCTCAACTAATATAGCAATTTAGGAGGTAGGTCGAGATGGAGGTTGAAAAAGAGATGTGAAGTTAAAAAGCTCATGTAGCTTTACGTGCTAGTAGTAACCCCCTAACGAATAGCGCTATTAGGGCGAAGTCTAGAGCTACCGATATCGCGACGATCACTCCAGCTGTAGATATGTATAGCGCTGGTAAGTACGGCACTATGAGCACTAGCCATATTATTAGAGCGGCTGTGACTGTGACCCATAGGAAGAGTGCTGGTACCAACATCAACATCGCTGGACCTCCTCTAACCTTCAAGATCGCGTAGACCCACAACGTCGTCGTCAATAGCGCTAGGGCTGCTAGTAGCTGGTTAGTGCCCGCGAACGCTGGCCACACCAGGCTGTAGGCGTAGATCACCCTCGTGGGGTATGCAGGGTCGGGTAGCTTTGGATAAGCCATGAGAGCTCCTAGTAGCACTGGTATTATTGAGGCAACCCACCTATTGCATATAACCTTGTAGGCTCCTGGAGCCCTGGGCTTTAACCAGTCAAAGAACTCTGTCCATGCAAACCTAGCTAGCCTATTACAGGTGTCTAGAGTCGTCAATACAAATGCCGTCAGAGCCCACGCCGCGAATGTGTAGAAGCCCTTGTAGAGGCTTGGAAACGCCTCGACGCCCACCACCCTACTCCAAGCTAGAGCCTGTGCAAAGCCGTAGGCTGTGTAAAATCTCGCTGCGCCTGCAAATTCCAAGATCGTTGGGGTGGCTGTGAGGTTTATCCCAGCCTTGTAGATCAAGTCTGTCGAGACCCCGAGGGCGGCCGCTGCCTTGGCGAAGTCCCATACAAGAGCTGCCGGGAGTATTACTGCTAGTGATGATACAGCGCCCTCGGTCAGCATTCCACCATAACCTATAAACAGCGCGTCTAGCTCATTAGATAGCTGTTTAGATGTAGTGCCAGAGCCCACTAGTGAGTGGAACCCAGAGAGGGCTCCACAGGCGATAACTAGTGGTACTGTTGGCCAGAACCACGCTATACTCCAATTCGATGGGGCACCAACGGCGCCTATAACTTCCCCTGTAGCTACAAGCGACCTTACAGCCGGACCTGTCACTGTGAGCGTTGGTATGAGGAAGAAAGGCGCTATCACCGCTAAGGCGACGAAGCTCCATAGCAAATACGCGTTCAAGTAATCTCTAGGCTGTAGGAGATACCACACTGGGAGAGCGGCTGCGAGGATGGAGTAGAGAGATAGCACCACGATCCAGCCTTCATAAGTCAAGTACGTGGGGGCGTAGAGGCTATAGATCAACGCTAACACCGTGAGAACGAGAGCTATCAGCGTGGCCTTCTTCACTGAGAGTCCGACCTTGTATACCAGGATCCCGAACAATAGGGCTAATGGCATGTAAACGATGGCGACCGTCGCAGCCGTCGGGGCTAGCACCGCGAATGTAGAGGAGGCTACGCTGAGGAAGGCGGCTAGCACCAGTACAAGGGCGAAGTAGACGTAGGCTAAGAATATGTACCTGGCCTTTCGACCCATGACGTTCTCCGAGACCGTCATCACTGAGACTCCGCCGTACCTAACGCTAGCCATTATCGTCGTGTAGTCGTGTACTGCGCCGATGAATATGTTCCCAAAGAGCACCCATATTAGTGGTAGTAGCCAGCCCCACGCGAGGGCTGTTGCTGGGCCTATTATTGGGCCTGCCCCCGCGATCGAGGCGAAGTGGTGCCCGTACAGCACATACTTGTTCGCCGGCACGTAGTCTACTCCATCAAATTTCTCCCAGGCTGGTGTGAGCCTCGAGGGGTCTGCCTTGACCACCCTACGCTCTAGTAGAGCCTTACCGTGTAGCATGTACGCCGCTATGTATATCACTAAGACGATTAAAGCGATCAAGACGGCGTACACGGAGATCACCTCTTAACCTCTTCGATCTTCCTACCAGTCCTCGCCTCGATGAACTTCCTTACAGCGACGGGGACCTCGCCTAGCCACAGCCACGGACCTAGCAGGAGCAGTAGGAAGCTCGCTGATATCAAGATAGCGTCTGTGGTCACCTGGCCTTTGACTCCAATACCACCTCTCGTCAAGTTCACGTAGAATAACTCATATAGGAATAGTGCTAACGCTACAATGGTAATGAGTAGTCCAACAGCCTCTCTAGCCTTCAAAATACACCCCCATAGATTAGCTGGGATTAGAGTGGAGATATTTATACTTTCCTATCACTAGTTGTAAATAGCATACGTAGTTTTTTCTAAATGATACAACCCACAATAGTGGTACTCAACGTTAGCTTATTTATTTGAGAGGGAGAATCTCCTTCTAGGGGTGTTTTTGGGCGTTAAAGCGTTTGTAAATGGGAAGGTCTATGTGTCCTTTAAGCCTTTGAGGGTTGAAAGCGGTCTCGTGGTGTTTAATGAAAGAGTGCTCTACGTGGGGTCTACTGAGAGAGCTGTAGAGATCGCTAGGGCTCTCGGCGGTGAAGTAGTAGACCTCGCTGGCAGGGTCGTCGTGCCTGGCTTTGTAGACTCGCATCTACACATAGATTCGCTGGGCTTGTCACTAGTGACGCTTGACTTGAGAGGCGTTAAGAGTATTAGTGAGTTGAAGGAGAGGCTGAGAGAGTACGCGTCTAGATCTAGGTTTAGGTGGATCCTAGGCCATGGCTGGGATCACGAGTTGTTCGAGGAGAAGAGGTGGCCTACGCGCTGGGATCTAGACGAGGTTGCCTCCGATAGGCCGGTCCTACTGACGAGAGTGTGTCTACACGCTGGAGTTGTAAACACGCGTGGACTTCGCGAGTCTGGAGTGCTTGAGGCGGGGGTCTCTGGCGTCCAGAGAGATGAGAGAGGTGAGCCTACAGGGGTCCTCTTCGAGGAGGCGTTGAAGTACGTTAGAGAGCGTGTTAAGGCCGAGCTCAGCGTGGGCGAGTATGCTGAGATCATGAGGAGAGCTCAAGAGCACCTGCTAGCAAGCGGGGTGACGACGGTGGGGGTGGCAGGTTGCGGATTGAAGGCTCTCAGAGCCTTGATCTCTCTGTGGTCGCGTGGAGAGCTAAAAGTGAGAGTTAGAGTCTACTTGTACCCCCGTGATGGCGAGGTTGACGTTGTAGACCTGCTCTCGAAGGTCGGCCTGAGGAGGGGGTTTGGAGACGAGCACCTGAAGATCATGGGGGTGAAGCTCTTCACAGACGGCTCTCTAGGGGCTAGGACAGCCTGGCTCTCGGAGCCGTATAGTGATGACCCTTCAACAAGCGGCCAGCCGCTGGTCGAGCCAGAGGAGCTGAGAAGGATGGTGAAGAGAGTGCATGACTCGGGGCTGCAAGTGGCCGTCCACGCGATTGGTGATAGGGCTTTAGACGCTGTGATCGAGGCCTTCGAGAGCGTGAAACCCGAGAGGCTTAGACACAGAGTCGAGCACGCGTCTCTAGTTAGAGACGATCAGCTGGAGGAGTTGAAGAGGCTCAAGCCCGCTATCTCCGTGCAGCCGCGCTTCGTGATCTCGGACTGGTGGGCTAAGAGCAGAGTTGGCGAGAAGAGGGCTAGGTGGCTCTACCGCTACAAGTCGCTCATCGAGGCAGGGCTGATCGTCGGGCTCTCCACAGATGCTCCAGTAGAGCCTGTGAACCCCTGGGAGACAGTCTACGCTGCCATCACGAGGGGGAGGTACGAGGGAGTAGCACACTACGTCGACACGGCTCACGAGTCGCTCAACATCCTTGAGGCCCTACACGCCTACACTGTGGGGTCGGCGATGTTGCTGTGGGACGAGGGCTCTATCGGCACGCTAGAGCCCGGCAAGCTCGCAGACTTCGTGATCCTAGATAGAGACCCCCTAAGCGCGAGCGACCAGGAGGTCAGGTCTATAGGGGTCTTGGAGACCTACGTTGGTGGCGAGCGAGTGTACCCGTAGCTCTATATCGGGCAGTACGAGAACCTGTAGTGGTATGGGCAGTGAGCGCAGTTAGGTCTATTCCCCCAACAATCCACCTCAGAGCTCAACGTGTAACCACACCAGCTGACTAGCTCGCAGTCTATACATGAAGGCATGTAGTTGAAGTACAGTTTAAACACCATTTCAACGTTTCTCCTCCATACATCTCTGAGGCTCTCTCTCAAAGCGTCTCCGATCACAAACTCGTATATCCTCCTCTTCACCCCCCGCACAATCGTGGTCCATGTGTAAGCCATGTATATGCAGGGGGAGACTTTCCCATCACTTCTGATAAAGAGCGCCTTGTTGAAGACGAAGGGGCAGTACCTAGAAGTGTATGATGAGAGGTTTGGAGCCCAGACCTTCACTGGCATGTTTATCGCCTTAACAGCCACTTTCTCGAGTTGAGCTCTAAGCGCTTTAAGGCACTCTTCATCTTCACAACTAATCTCTACAATACCGCCCTCGTAGGGGATATAGAGGTTCAAATAGACCTCTGCAATGTTCGCCTCGACAGCGTAGTTTAGGAGCTTAGAGATGTTGTCAACGTTGAGCTTAGTGATGGTGAAGATGGTCTTAACAATAGGCTTTCTAGAGTCAACTCTCTTCTTGTACTCGAATAGTCTCTCAAGACCTCTAGACACCGCGGAGAGGTCTCCAAGCCTCCTGATCTTCTCGTATAGCTCGACATCGACGGCGTCTATGCTAACATAGAGCTCGTCAACGCCCGCTCTAACCAGGTCTTCGGCGAGCTCAACCAACTTCACGCCATTGGTGTTCAAGACAACTACAAGCCCCTTACTCTTAGCGTAGCTCAACATGTCTAGTATGTAGGGGTTTACCGTGGGCTCCCCCCAACCAGAGAACACGACCTTAATGACACCAGAGTCTATGGCGTTATCGATGACCCTCTTAAAGTCGTCGTAGTCCATGTCTATGTACTTGAAGCCTCGAGCTGCAAACCTAAAGCAGTGTATACACTGTAGATTGCAGCGCGTCGTGACCTCTAGTACTAGTTCGCGAGGATTAAAGGTCTGAGAAGGCTCTATAATCCAGTCTCCAATCTTCAAAATACACTCACCACTATACTAAAGCTTACACAGGAAAAGGAGAATTTAGGTAAAAGAGTGAAAAAGGTGTAGAGGGGGTTAGCCTGGTAGTAGTCCCTCTTCTTCAAGCCTATCTGCTAGCCACTTGAGGTCTAGCTCTTCTAGCTTCGCCCTTGTTGGCCTACCCTTGATCCACCCTCTAGCCTCGTAGTACTCTGGTAGCATCTCTTTGAGTCTCACTACGTGCCCCTTAGCTGGGCCTTCTGGCATAGGCTCTTCGAGTAGCCTCTTTGGTAGTGTGTCGTACTCTTCGCCGTCTCCAAAGGCTAGTACGTTGAAGGCCCTCTCAGCGTTGTAGATCCTCTCGCCGATCTTCAAGAACTCCTCAGGCTTCACGTCCCACCCTGTTACTGCTGAGACTTGCTCTGCAAGGACGTCTACGTAGTAGGCGAATGTCACGAACTTGCAGACGACCATGCTATCTAGCGCTGCAAAGGCGTCTTGCATCTCTTTGACCATCTTGCCCTTGCCCTTGGTCTCGAACCTATCAGCCTTGACTGGTATACCGAGTATCTCTGGCGCTATCATGTATGCTCTTAGGTGACACCCACCTCTATTGCTAGTAGCATATGCTAGGCCGTGTCCCTGCGCCCCTCTGGGGTCGTAAGCTGGTAGCTCCTGACCTCTAACGACCATCGCTAGCTCTGGAGCACCATACTTCTGGGCGAGTCTCAGTGCGCCCTCAGCTATGTCGTCACCAATACCAGACCTGTAAGCCGTTCTCCAGACGAGCTCTACTAAGACCTCGCCATTGCCCCATGTAGCCTTGAGCCCTCTAAGCTTCTCTGGCGGTATCTTCCCCTTCTCGACTAGCTCTAGGAACGTCCCTATGACGTGACCCATGCTAATCGTGTCTAGGCCGAGCTCGTTGCACAGGTAGTTCGCCTTCGAGACGGCTGCCAGGTCGCTTGTTCCCGTTTGAGCTCCAAGAGCCCACACAGTCTCGTACTCTGGTCCTCCACCTTCACCTGTGAACGGAGGCTTAGTTATTCTAGTGTACCTTGCGCAACCTATTGGGCAGCCCCAGCAGATCTCTTCTTTCTGCATCTCCCAATCCATTATATCCCTCGCGATCGTCTCGCCACTGATCTTGTCTGCCTCTGGGAAGACGCCAGTCTGGAAGTTGCGTGTTGGGAATATCCCGTGTGCGTTGATGATGTTCACCAACACGGCTGTGCCGTACTTTGGCAAGCCCTCGCTTGTTACGGGAGACTTCTTGATCAGGTCCATGGACTTCACAACGACCTCCTTGAACTTCGCCTCGTTGGCTATCGGTGGCTTCATGTGGCCTCTTACAGCTATAGCTTTGAAGTTCTTACTACCCCATACAGCGCCGTGGCCACCTCTCCCAGCAGCTCTGCTCTTATCGTTTATTATACAGGCGAGCCTCACCAGTCTCTCTCCAGCTGGGCCGATACAGGCGACTTTGATGTGCTTAGCCTCATCCTTCCCAACGACGGGGGTTAGCTCCTCGATGATCTCGTCTGTGGTTGCATGAGTGTCCTTGCCCCATAGATGCTTAGCATCTCTGAGCTCGGCTTTACCGTCGTAGATCCATAGGTATACCGGCTTCTCAGCCTTCCCCTCGATGATGACAAGGTCGAAGCCTGCAAACTTCAATTCAGGCCCGAACTTGCCACCACTATGAGAGTCGTGTATGGTGCCTGTGAGTGGAGACTTCGTCACCGAGCACCATCTACCACTAGCTGGAATCCCAGCGACGCCTGTGAGAGGCCCTGTCGCCACTATAGCCTTGTTCTCAGGGCTGAATGGGTCTACCTTGGGGTTAACCTCTTTCAACATGTAGTAGACTCCAAGACCCCTACCACCAAGCCACTTCCTCAAGACGCTCTCAGGAGGCAGAGGCTCAATGTAGACCTTCTCTCTCCACAAGTCAACGCGTAGAACTCTACCCATGTATCCTCCAGGCATTCCTAAGACACCCTTCCAAATTGTAAGTAATACCCCTAGGACATTTAAGCGTTCAACTATTGTAGGGCAAGCTTTTATAAATATTGGTATGCCTTTATAAGCACTATATGGATATGTCTATTGTAAAATCCATTGTGGATAGAGCCCGTTGGTGGTCGCTGTGAAGAGAGTTAAGGTAAAATTTGTATCTGTCTTCGCTGAGAAGCTGGGGAAGGAGAGGGTCTACGAGCTAGAAGACAATACCACGGTAGAGGATCTCGTTGAGATCATATCGAGAGAGCTAGAGGAGGTGAAGAGTAAAGGCGTAGTGTATGTCAACTACAGGTTCCCAAGGGAGAGACAAGTCCTAAACGATGGAGATGAAGTGCTCATTATACCGCTATATGCTGGTGGCTAGTCACATATTTCTCCATTCTAAATCCACAAAATCCTCAATAAAGCCAGCTCCAAACCCCGCGCCTTCACCTCCTCTAAACCCTCCATTAGGGCTTAGAGCGCTGTAGGGGTGCGAGATAGCGAGTTCTCGAGTTAAAAAAAAGTTAGGGGTTTATAGCTGAGCTATCTCCTCTTTAAGCCTAGAGTGTACCCTGCTATGAAGAACGCGACTGCAGCTATTGTCACGATCAACGCGAGTGTGGGTAGATCCACTACGAGCCTTTGCTCTTGAGGGATCTGCGTTGTTGGTGTTTCAATCTTCGCCTCTCCATAGGCTTTTTGTAGCGCTCTCTCTAAGACGCTCGGTATCATAGCTACGAGCGGGCCGGGTCTCGAGACTATGTCTATTTCAGTCTGGTTTAGTGGTATCACAGGCTTGTTTAGGTTGTAGAGGCCGGCTTGCCTTACCGCTTCCTCTGTGTTGTCTGGGGCAGCTTCTACGATTGTGTCTGTGGTCCCC
>Ga0080004_1128414_pt1 | contig 23590 bp, 28 predicted proteins | sample WasSprMetagenome_FD_69207 | JGI IMG/M metagenome (GOLD analysis project Ga0080004, IMG submission 69207) | Sulfidic aquatic microbial communities from Washburn Spring, Yellowstone National Park, USA - WS (SPADES assembly) (version 2) | ecosystem: Environmental > Aquatic > Thermal springs > Hot...
GTGTTCCAGCGCCCCCTGCGTACCCTGGCCAAAGAGGTGGTGGACCGGTTCGCCGCCCTGGTCCCCGATGTACTCCCCGAAAGGGTACGGCAGGAAGCGGGTCTGGTTCCCGCCGCCGTGGCCATCAGGGACATGCACTTTCCCCCCAGCGAGGCCGCCCTGGAAGCGGCGCGTCGCAGGCTGGCCTTCGAAGAACTGTTCTTGTTGCAGCTGGCCGTGGCCCTGCAGAGGCGGGGGGTCAGAGAACGGCCGGGGATCAGTCACCCGCCCGACGGGGAGATGCTCGCTCGGTTTCTCGCCCGGCTTCCCTACCGGTTGACCGGGGCCCAGGAACGTGCATACTCGCAGATCCGGGACGACATGGAGTCCCCGCGTCCCATGAACCGCCTGCTGCAGGGCGACGTGGGTTCGGGCAAGACCGTGGTGGCCGCCATGGCCGCCCTGAAGGCCGCCTCTGCCGGATACCAGTGTGCCCTCATGGTGCCCACCGAAATCCTGGCGGAACAGCATTACCAGAACCTGCTCCCCCTCCTGGCCCCGCTGGGCGTCACCGTGGGTCTGCTCACGGGCAGCCAGGGTGCCGCCGAGCGGAGCCGGGTGCTGGAAGCCATGCAGCGGGGGCAGCCGGGGGTGTACGTGGGGACCCACGCCCTTCTGGGCGAGAGCGTGGTGCTGCCCCGCATGTCGCTGGCCATCACCGACGAACAGCACCGTTTCGGCGTGAGGCAACGGGCCACGCTGCTGGAAAAAGGCGTGGCCGCCGACGTGCTGGTGATGACTGCCACCCCCATCCCGCGCACCCTGGCCCTCACCGTGTTCGGCGACCTGGACCTGACCGTCATCGACGAGATGCCTCCCGGCAGGCGGCCGGTCCAGACCCACTGGCTCCCCACCTCCCGCCGGCGGGAGGCGTACGCCTTCGTGCGCGAGCAGGTGCGGGCCGGCAACCAGGCTTACGTGGTATGTCCGCTGGTGGAGGAATCGGAGCGGCTGGAGGCGGAGGCCGCCACCAAACTGGCCGCCCGGTTGCAGGAGGGCGAGCTGCGCGGGCTGAGGGTGGGCCTGGTGCACGGGCGTCTGCCCGCCCGGGAGCGGGAGGAAGTGATGGCGAAGTTCCGGTCCGGCGAGATCCAGGTGCTGGTGGCCACCACCGTGATCGAGGTGGGGGTCGATGTGCCCGCCGCCACCGTCATGGTGGTGGAGGGGGCGGAACGCTTTGGCCTGGCTCAGCTGCACCAGTTGCGCGGTCGCGTGGGCCGGGGGGACCGGCCCTCGTTCTGCCTGCTCATAGGGGACCCCGGGAGCGAGGAGGCGCGCATGCGGTTGCAGGCCATGGAGCGGACCCAGGACGGGTTCGAGATCGCCGAAGAGGACCTGCGGCTGCGCGGTCCGGGGGAGTTGCTCGGGCTCAGGCAGCACGGCCTGCCCGATTTCAGGGTGGCCAGCCTGGTCCGGGACCTGCCCCTGCTCGAGGAGGCCCGCTCCCTGGCTGCTTCCCTGGTCAGCCAGGACCCGGGTCTTGAGCTTCCCGAACACCGGTTGCTGCGCCAGACGCTCCTGGAGCGGTACGGCGGGCGGCTTGGGCTCGTTCAGGTCGGCTGAGCGAAATGTGCTTTCAGCTTGCCAGTGTGTATGACAGCAGGTTGCTGCTGCACAAATGGGGCGGTTTCGCCGCTTTGTCCATAGGGTTCCAGCATAACTGGCCGCGCACGAGTGAAACTAGGACCAGAAAGCTGCAAGGAGGTGAACTTCCGTGGCCCAGGGTCAGAAAAGGAACCGCGCGCTCGTGCGTGAGGCCGGACCCGCACTGCAGAACTTCAAGTACGAGGTAGCCGGTGAAGTGGGCATTACGCCTCCTCCCGATGACTACTGGGGTGATTTCTCGTCCCGGCAGTGCGGTGCCGTGGGGGGCCACATGGTGCGGCGGATGATCGAGCAGGCGGAGCGTTCCCTGGCCGCAGGCACCACTCCCCCCAGGCCGGCGGGCCGGTAACGGGGACACGGCGGAGAGGATGCCCGGCGCGAGGCCGGGCATCCTGGTTTTCGTGGTGTTCTTTTGTTTCAACCCTTTTGGCGGTGCGGCGGACCTCACCGCAGGTAGCGGGCCACCTCTGCCTCGGTGATCCCGGGGTGGAAGGCGGCGTTGATGGCCCCGGCCACGATGCGCGCCATCTCCTCCACGTCGGTGTCCACTTCCTTGGGCGTGACCACCATTTCCCCCGTGAGGGGGCGCAGCACCCCCGCCAGCACGTCTTCCTTCCCCCGGGCATCCAGCCCCTGGAGGTACTGGCGCAGGCCGGCGGCCTGCGGGAGTTGCTGGCTCAGCCGTCCGATGGCCTCCATGGCGATGGTGAGGGCGTACACCACGGTGGGGCACCCCAGGCCGATCACCGGGACGCCCACCGACTGCCGGTCCACGCTGAGGCGCCGGTTCCCGACCCCCGAGCCGGGCTGGATGCCGGTGTCGGCCAGCTGCACGGTCGTCATGATGCGGTCCAGGCTGCGGGCGGCCAGTGAATCCACCGCCACCACCAGGTCGGGTTTCACCCGTTCCACCACGCCCCGGATCACCTCTCCCGTTTCGATGCCGGTGACCCCGAGCACGCCGGGGGCGATGGCGCAGAGCGGCCGCATGCGGCCCTTCAGTTCGGGGGGCACCATCTCACGGAGGTGGCGCGTCACCAAGACCTGCTCCACCACGCGGGGGCCAAGGGCGTCGGGGGTGGCGCGCCAGTTGCCCAGCCCCACCACCAGCACCGTGGCATCGGGGGGAAGGCGGGCCATCTGTGCCAGTTCCTGGGCGATGACTCCCGAGAGGCGTTCTGCCAGTTCACGGCTGCGGGAACGCAGTTCCGGGGCTTCGATGGTGACGTAGGTACCGGGGGCCTTGCCCATGATGGCGGCGCCGTCCTCGTCCTCGATGATGACGCGCGTCACCTTGATGCCGTCGCGCGGGAACTCCTGCACCGACACCCCCGGGATTTCCCGCCCGGTGCGGGCGCGCACCCGCTCGGAAGCCTCCAGGGCCAGGTCGGTGTAGACGTCGCACTCGCGGAAGATGTCTTCCACCGTCGTCAAAGCCGTGTCACCTCGCCGCCGGGTTGTGTAGTGCTGCCGTGTACCCGGGTCGTGCGGGCATCCCCCGCGTATGCTTTCCCGCCGCCCGCCCGGTATTCCGGCGCGTGCGGGCGCAAAAAACGGAGATCGGGGATATAAGGATGAGCACGGGGGCGGTGGGGGTATAGTTCCAAACCATGGCGGGTGGTGGCGGCCTTGCGGGATTGTGAACGTGAGGTTTATAGTGTAGGCGGTCAACGCAGAAGAACTTCGGGCTCGGAAAGTGAAACTTATCACGATCAGAAGGGGGTGAACCGACCCGGCACCAAGTGGCAGGGACGCGAGCCCGGACGCAGATGCAAGGGGGGTATACTCGATGGCTTTGGAGAATCTGCGGTGCCAGTGCAAGAAGATCGTCTGTCAAATCGAAGGGGACGAGATCTGGATCAAGTGCCGCCACTGCAAGCGCATGGTCGTGATCCGTACCAAGGGGATTGAGTCCATAACCAGCCGCGACACCTCGCCGGTTACGGTGCTGCAACCGAGCGCGGTGTAGTGCGGGCCACGGCCACCCGGCCCGGACCCGTACGGGTCCGGGCCTTTTGCACTTGCTGCGCCTCTTATGAGCGGTCGCGCCCGACCGAGGAAAAGCCGCTACGAAAGGGAATTCCCTTACCGGGGGAAGGAAGAGGGAGGCCGACCCATCCGGTGGGAGGGGGGATAGCATGGAGGAGGCGGCGGTGGCAGCCGTGCGGGAGCTGGCGCGTCCTCACGAGGGGGGCCACATGGTGGTGGGAGACGCCGACCTGGAGACCCTGGCCCGCCGCTGGCAAACCTCGCCGCGCGAGGTGGCGCGCCTGGCCCTGAGCGCTGGAGTGGTGCCGCTCCGCTACGTGCGCAACCTGGGTGCGGTGGGGGTCGCGGGGCAGGCCCGGCTCCTGGGGGCGTGGGCGGCGGTGATCGGGCTGGGGGGCGTCGGAGGGCTGGTGGCGGAGATCCTGGCCCGGGCGGGGGGGGGCACGCTGGTGCTGGTGGACGGCGACGCCTTCGAGGAGACAAATCTGAACCGCCAGATCCTGTCATCCCGGGCCAGCCTGGGCCGGCCGAAGGCGGAAGTGGCCCGTGAGCGGCTGCTGGACGTGAACCCCCACGTGGAGGTGGTGGCGTGCTGCCAGCGCCTGACGCGTGAGAACGCCCGCTCTCTCCTGGCCGGGCCGGCGGGTGGCGCTCCCGCCGACCGGGTGGTCATCGATTGCCTGGATACCGGGCGGGACCGTCTCGTCCTGCAGGATGCCTGCCGGGAGCTGGGTTTGCCCCTCGTGCACGGGGCCATCCGGGGGTGGCGGGGGCGGTGCACGCTGGTGCTACCGCGAGGACCGGGCCTGGAGCTGTTTTACGGCAGGGACGACGTGCCGTCGGGGGCGGAGGCGGCGGCGGGGGCGCCCGGCCCGGCGCCTGCCCTGCTGGCGGCGTGGCAGGCGGGACAGGCCCTGCGGGTGCTGCTGGGAGACACCTCCGCGGCCGGGCAGGTGTTCACCTTCGACCTGGGTTCCGGCCAGGCGGCCGTGATTCCTTTCTTCCTGGCGAGAGTGTCCGCGGCCTGGCACCGTCGGCGGCGCAAAAAGAGCGGCCAGGCGTGAGCCTGGCCCATGTGGGAGAGGAGAAACCGGAGGAAAGAGTCGGGGGAAATCCCCTTCTGATTCTGCCCCGTGAGGGGCCCGGCTATGCGGCGGTGGGACGCGGCGGACGGCGCGCCACCGCGGTATTGCCGGTATCCCGGGGGATCGTGCGACGAGCGGCGGGTGACGCGGGCGGTTGTGCTATAATGGACGTTCGGTGGAAGCACTTGCCCATGCGCGTGATCGCCGGCCAGGCCAAGGGGCGGGCGCTGCGTTCCCTGCGGGGGTCGGCCATGCGGCCCACCTCCGCGCGGGTGCGGGCTGCCCTGTTTTCCATCCTGGGGGACACCGTCCTGAACGGGCCCTTTCTCGACCTGTACGCAGGTACCGGAGCGGTGGGGATCGAGGCCCTCAGCCGCGGAGCCCCCTGGGCTGATTTCGTGGAACAGTACCGGGCCGCCTGTGATGTGCTGCGCAGGAATCTGGCGGCTGCCGGGTGTGCGGAGCGGGCGCGGGTCATACCCCTTCCCGTAGCGCGCTTTCTGACCCGGCCCGCAGACAGGACTTACGCCGTCGTCTTCGCTGACCCCCCTTACGGGGCGGGAGAGGTAGAGCGGGTGCTGGCGAGCCTGGCAGGATGGTCCGGCCTCACCCCAGAAACTCTGGTGGTGGTCCAGCACAGCAGCCGGGAGGAGGTGCGCGCGGAGGGATGGCGGCTGGTGCGGAGGGAATCCTACGGCGACACCCGACTTTCTTTTTTCAGGCCTGAGGAGGGAGCGCTGTGAAGGCCGTTTACCCCGGAAGCTTCGACCCCGTTACGGCAGGACACCTGGATATAATCGAGCGGGCGGCCAAGATCTTCGATTGCCTCGTGGTGACGGTGTTCAGCAACCCGGCCAAGAAGCCCCTCTTCAGCGTGGAAGAACGAGTCGCCATGCTGAAAGAAGCCACCTCTCACCTCCCCAACGTGGAGGTGGATGCTTCCGACGGGCTGCTCGTTCCCTACGTGCGCAGGATCGGTGCCCGGGTCATCGTAAAGGGCCTGCGTGCCATATCCGACTTCGACTACGAGTTCCGCATGGCCCTCATGAACAAGAAGCTCGATCCCGAGGTGGAAACGGTGTTCATCCTCACTTCCAGCCAGTACGCCTACCTGTCCTCGAGTCTGATCAAGGAAGTGGCGTCGCTGGGTGGCTGCGTGACCGGCCTGGTGCCGGCGGGGGTGGAGCGGCGGCTCCGGGAGATGTGGCCGGCGGCCAGGTGAACGGGCTGGCACCGGTACCGGAGGCCGCGGAGTGGCCGGCCCGGTGCGTTCCGGTGGCGGGATGAGGTGGTTGGCCGATGTACGCTGCGGGTCCGGAAGCCCTCCTGGACCGCCTCGAGAAGATCGTCTCCGATGCGCCCCGGATCCCGCTGGGCAGGCGGGCGCTGATAGATCAGGAGCAGGTATTCGCCCTCCTGGACGAACTGCGCTCCAGCCTCCCCCGGGAGCTCGCGGAGGCCCGGGCCCTGCTGCGCCAGAGGGACCAGATACTGGACCAGGCCCGCCTGGAGGCGGAGCAGATCCTGGAAGCAGCCCGGGAGCAGGCGCGGGCCAAGGCGCAGGAGCACGAGATCGTGAGGCTGGCCACTGAGCAGGGCAAAGAGCTCATCAGGGAAGCGGAAAGGGCGGCGCGGGAGATCAGGGAGGAGTCACACCGGTACGCCGGTGAGGTTCTGGCCCAGCTGGAGAACTGGCTCACCCGCGCCCTGGAGACGGTGCGGCGGGGTCGGCAGGAACTCGAGGCGCGGGGACGCGAGGAGACAGGTGGATCTTCGGGCTGAGGACAGGCGGTGGGCCAGGCGGGTGGCGGGGCTGGTGCTCGTGGGCGTCCTGGCCTGATGCCCTCGCCCTTCCTGGTGCTGGCCCCGGGCCGCGTCTTCGATCTGGGTACGGTAGTGAGGGTGACCGGGGAGGCTTACCGCCCGGCCCCCGGGGTGGGCATGGTGACGGTGGAGGCCCGGCGGGCCCGGGGCTGGGAAGTGGCGGTGGGCCTGTTTCACCCCGGGCGGGAGCTGGTCTGGGCCCGTTCCCTGCCTCTTCCCGTGGAACAGTACATGGGTGCCGAGCGGCTTCTGTTCGCGGAGTCAGTGCAGTTCGCCGGGGCGGCGGCCCTCTCCCTGATGGGGGAACACGTGGAGGCCGAGGGGGACGGCGTCCTGGTACAGTGGGTGGCCCCGGGGTCACCCCTGGGACGTCGCCTGCGGGCGGGCGACGTGCTGGCAGGATACCCCACCACCCACCACCTGCGGCGTGCCCTGCGGGAGCAGGGATCCGCTTTGGTCCGGGTGAGGGGGGAGATACTGGAACTGCGGTCCGGCGATCTGCGGGAGTTGGGTCTGGTTACCCTGCGCCCCCGGGTGCCCGGTCTGCGGGTAGAAATACTGAACGCCGGCGAGGTGGGGGGGCCGTCGGCCGGGCTGGCCTGTGCCCTCGAGTTGCTGCGTCAGCTGGGCGGGTTGCCCCTGCCCGCCGGGGCGAGGGTGGTGGCTACGGGTACCATCGAGCCGTCCGGCGAGGTGGGCGGGTCGGGAGGGATCTCCCTCAAGGCCGAGGCGGCCCGGCGGGCGGGCGCGGACCTGTTCCTGGTGCCGGCCGGCTGTGAAGAGGAGGCGCGGCGGGCGGCGCCGGGGCTCAGGGTGGTGGGGGTGCGTTCCCTGGCCGAGGCGGTGGCTGCCCTGCGCGACCTGCACTGACGGCCCTACTACCCGGCCCGGCCGCGCGGTTCCGTGTCGGAGCGGCGGGGGACTGCCGCGTCCGCGTTGACAGGGTTCGACCCGCCCCATATAATTGCCGCCGGGCAAGGAAGGTGGAAGAGGTGCAGGTGGATATTTCCGGGTTGCGTGGCCGCGCGGGAGAAAGGCTCCGCTTTTCCCTGCGCGAACCCATCAGCGACGGTCTCCCCGAGGACATGTCCCTGTTGGGCCCGGTGGAGGTCGAGGGGAGCGTCCTCAATACGGGCCCGGCGTACCTGGTCGACGGCGAGATCCGGGCGGAGGTGGAGGCCACGTGCAGCCGCTGCCTGGCGCCCTTCCGGGAGAAAGTGGAGACCACCTTCCTCGAGGAGTTCCGCGAGGGGGTTGCCCCTCCTCCGGGGAGAGAAGAGCTTTCCGAAGAGAGCGGGGCAGAGGTCTGGTTCTTCCAGGGAGATGTCCTGGACCTCACCGAGGCGGTGCGGCAGAACCTGCTTCTGGCCCTGCCCAATCAGCCCCTGTGCCGGCCGGACTGCCCCGGGCTGTGCCCGGTGTGCGGCCGGCGTCTGGCCGAGGGAAGCTGTTCCTGCCGGGTGGAGGAGATCGATCCCCGCCTGGAGGGTCTGCGTCGATTTCTCACCGGGGGAAAGGAGTGATGGTGCTTGGCCGTCCCCAAGAAGAAGACTTCCCGTTCCAGGCGGGGGATGCGCCGCTCCCACTGGAAGCTGACCCCGGCCACGCTGGTGGCATGCCCCCGCTGCCATGAGCCGACCGTGGCCCACCGGGTCTGTCCGTCCTGTGGTTATTACGGGGGCCGCAAGGTCCTGGAAGTGGAGGGAAAGAAGAAAAAGTAGTCTCCTCCCCGGGCCTCGCCCCGGCCTTGCGCAGGACGCCCGGGCGCGGTATACTTCCTGGCAGTAAGGCCTAGAAGGTGGTCTTATGGCCAGGTCACAAGCCGCGCCGTCGAGCCGTGCTGAGGGGGACGGGAGGGCGTCGTCGCGCCGGGGTGGCGCAGGCGGGGTCGGTCCGCGGCACCGGCGGCTCCTGCTGCAGGAGAAGCTGAGGGAGAACCCTTTCCTCACCGACGAGGAGCTGGCGCGTGCCCTGTCCGTGAGCGTCCAGACCATACGGCTCGACCGGATGGCCCTGGGCATCCCCGAACTGAGGCAGAGGACCCGTGAGGTGGCCCAGCGCACCCTGGGGGCGGTGAAGGCCCTCTCGAGCCAGGAGATCGTGGGGGACCTGGTGGACATCGAGCTGGGGCAGAGCGGGGTGTCCATCCTGGAGACTGGCCCGGAGATGGCTTTCTGCCGCACCGGCATCGTGCGTGGCCACTTCATTTTCGCCCAGGCGGAGTCCCTGGCCCTGGCCCTGGTGGACGCACCCGTGGCCCTCACCGGACTGGCGAACGTGAAATTCAAGCGGCCCGTCGGGGTGGGCGAGAAGTTGCTCGCGCACGCCCAGGTGCTGCGGCGCAAGGGGAAGAGCCTGGTCGTGCAGGTGGTGACCCGCTCCCGCGGGGAGCAGGTGTTCCGGGCCAAATTCGTGGTCTTTCCCCTGCCCGCCGAGGCCGTGGGGGCGGGAGACGGACAGGCCACCTCTGCGGCCGGGCCGGAGGAGGAGTGAGAGGGTTGGCTTTGCCCGGTAACGGGAAGGAGAACCGCCTGCGGGCGCGCGTGGTCGGGCTCGGGGCGGCGGTGGGCGAGCGGGTCCTCACCAACTTCGACCTGGAGAAGATGGTGGATACCAGCGACGAGTGGATCGTTTCCCGCACGGGGATAAGGGAGCGGCGGGTGGCGGCCCCCGAGACGGCCACCTCCGATCTGGCGGCGGCTGCGGCCCGGGAGGCCCTGACCCAGGCCGGGATACCGGCCGACCGCCTGGACCTGGTGGTGGTGAGCACGGTGACCCCTGACATGAGCTTTCCCGCCACCGCCTGCCTGGTGGCCGAGCGCCTGGGGGCCCCCCGGGTGGCCGCCTTCGACCTGTCCTCGGGGTGCACGGGGTTCCTGTACGGGTGTGCGGTGGCTACGGGAATGATTCAGGCGGGCATGGCCAGGTACGTGCTGGTGGCGGGCGGGGACGTGCTCTCCCGCATAACCGACTGGCAGGACCGTTCCACCTGTGTCCTTTTCGGCGACGGCGTGGGGGCGGCCGTGCTGGCCGCGGAGAAGGGCGAGCGGGGCTTCCTCGGTTTCCGCCTGGGATCCGACGCCACCGGCGGCAAATACCTGTACCTGCCGGCCGGGGGGTCCCGCCTGCCGGCCAGCGCGGAAACGGTGGCGGGCAGGATGCATTACATACGCATGAACGGGCAGGAAGTGTTCAAGTTCGCCGTGCGCGCCACCGAGGAGGCCGCCCTGGCCCTGCTGAGCGACCTCAACCTCAGCCCGGCGGACGTGGACCTCTTCATCCCCCACCAGGCCAACCTGCGCATCGTGGACGCGGCCGCACGCCGGCTGGGCTTCCCCCCCGAGAAGGTGGTGGTGAACCTGGAGCGCTACGGGAACATGTCCGCGGGTTCGGTGCCGGTGGCCCTCTACGAGGCGGTGCGGGACGGCCGGGTGTCGCCGGGTGATCTCGTCCTTATGGTGGCCTTCGGGGCGGGCCTGAGCTGGGCGGCGGCGGCTTACCGCTGGTGAGGGGGTGGCCCGGGTGGCTGCGGGACTGCGGGTTGTCTTTCTCTTCCCCGGCCAGGGGGCCCAGTACGTGGGGATGGGAGAGGATCTCTACCGGGAGTACGGGGTGGTGCGGGAGGTGTTCGCCACGGCCAGCGAGGCGGCGGGTATCGACCTGGAAACCCTGTGCTTCCGTGGTCCGGCCGAGCAGCTCAACCTCACGGAAAACACCCAGCCGGCCGTCCTCACCGTGTCCTGGGCGGTGGCCCGGGTGCTGGCCGAACACGGGATCGTCCCGCGGGCGGCGGCGGGGCTGAGCCTGGGCGAGTACACGGCTCTGGTCGCCGCGGGGGCCCTGTCCTTCCCCGACGCGGTGAGCCTGGTGCGCCGCCGGGGGCGGTACATGCAGGAAGCGGTCCCCCCGGGGGAGGGCGCCATGGCGGCGGTGATGGGGCTGTCCGCGCCCGAGGTGGAGGAAATCTGTCGCCGGGCGCAAAAGGAGGGAGTGGTGGAACCGGTCAACTACAATTGCCCCGGGCAGACGGTGGTGGCCGGGCACACCCGGGCGGTCCGGGAGGCCATGAGGCTGGCGCGGGAGGCGGGGGCCAGGCGGGTGCAGGAGTTGGCCGTGAGCGCGCCCTTCCACTCCTCCCTGATGGCGCCGGCCCGGGAGAGGTTGGCGCGCGACCTGGCGGTGGTCCCCATCCGCGACCCCGTCATCGGGGTGGTGGCCAACGTGCACGGGCGGTACGTGCGCACCGCCGAGGAGGTGCGCAGCTCCCTGGAGGAGCAGGTGGATCACCCGGTGCGGTGGGAGCAGTGCGTGCGTACCCTGGTGGCCGATGGCGTGGACCTCTTCGTGGAGGCGGGCCCGGGCACGGTGCTGGCGGGATTCTGCAAGCGGATCTGTCCCGAGGTGCCCGTCTTCAGCGTGGGCGACCTGCCCAGCCTGGAGCGGCTGGTGGGGCGACTGCTTGATTACCGGGAGGAGGTTTGCTAATATTGGCGAGGCACTTGCCCAGATTACGGGGACGGTGCCAGATCTGTCTAATTCCCAGCAGGGGGTGGGGCGAGTGGCGGGTAAGGACGCCATCTTCCAGAAGCTGAAGCGGATCATCGTGGAGCAACTCGGTGTCGACGAGGACGCAGTAACGATGGAAGCCTCCTTCCAGGACGACCTCGGGGCGGATTCCCTGGACGTGGTGGAACTCCTCATGGCCATCGAGGAGGAGTTCGAACTGGAGATCCCGGATGAGGACGCCGAGAAGATCCAGACGGTAGGTGACGCGGTGGAGTACATCCGGGAGCGCGTATCGTGAGCAGGGTGGGAGTGTGGAGCGCGAGCGCGTAGTGGTCACGGGCATGGGACTCATTACCCCCGTGGGGACGGGGGTGGAGGCCTTCTGGCGCTCCCTGTGCGAGGGGCGCTCGGGGGTAGGTCCCATCACCCGATTCGATGCCCGTGAGTTCCCCACCCGCATCGCCGCCCAGGTGGACGATTTCAATCCCCTGGATTACATGGACCGGCGGGACGCACGCCGCATGGACCGCTTCGTGCAGATGGCCCTGGCTGCGGCCCGCCTGGCCCTGCAGGACGCGGGACTGCGCCTTGAGGATTGTGACCCCGACCAGGTGGGCATCACCATGGGCACCGGGATCGGAGGCATCTCCACCCTGGTGGAGCAGATGGGGGTGATGACGGAGAAGGGGCCCGACCGGGTGAGCCCGCACTTCATCCCCATGATGATCGCCAACATGGCCGGAGGCCAGCTGGCCATCTCCTTCGGGGCGCGCGGTCCCAACACCACCCACGTCACCGCCTGTGCCGCGTCGGCCAACGCCATCGGGGACGCCTTCCGCATCCTGCAGCGCGGAGAGGCCCAGGTGATGATCACCGGGGGCAGCGAGGGGTGTTTGGTCCCCCTGGCCCTGGCCGGGTTCTGCGCCATGAAGGCCCTCTCCGAGCGGAACGACGATCCCGCCCGGGCCAGCCGGCCTTTTGACGCCCGCCGGGACGGCTTCGTGATGGGCGAAGGGGCGGGGGTGCTGATCCTGGAGGCACTGTCGTTCGCCCGCGCCCGCGGTGCCCGCATATACGCCGAAGTGGTGGGTTACGGCATGACCGGGGACGCCTATCACGTTACCGCCCCGCCCCCCGACGGCAACGGCGGGGCGCGGTCGATGCGCAGGGCCCTGGCCGATGCGGGCCTGAGGCCCGAGGACGTGGATTACATCAACGCGCACGGCACCGCCACCCCGCTGGGAGACGCTGCGGAAACGGCGGCGATCAAGACCGTCTTCGGCGAGCACGCCCACCGCATCCCGGTGTCGTCCACCAAGTCCATGACCGGGCACCTGCTGGGGGCGGCCGGGGTGGTGGAGCTGGCGGCGTGTATCCTGGCCATCCGCGACGGGGTGGTGCCGCCCACCATCAACTACGAGTATCCCGACCCTGCCTGCGACCTTGACTACGTGCCCAACCGTGCCCGGCGCCACAGGGTGAACGTGGCCCTGTCCAACTCCTTTGGCTTCGGAGGCCAGAACGCCACCCTGATCGTGAAGCGTTATGAGGGTTGAGGGCGGTCGGCGGCGAGGGCCATGAGGGTGCGCGAGGGAAGCCAGGAGGCCAGGGTGCTGGCCGGATTGAGGCGGATCCTGGGCGACTTCCGCCACGACCATCTCCTCCTGCAGGCCGTCACGCACAGTTCCTGGGTGCAGGAGCACCCGGAGGCGGGGCGTGATTCCAACGAACGGCTGGAATTCCTGGGGGACGCCGTGGTGGGCCTGGCGGTGGCCTCTTACCTGTACTCCCGCTTCCCGGGAGCCCGGGAGGGCGAACTGAGCCGACTCAAGGCGGCCGTGGTGGGCGAGGGCGCCCTGGCCGGGGCGGCCCGGCGGCTGGGGCTGGGAGAACTCCTCTACCTGGGGCGGGGCGAGGAACAGAGCGGGGGAGCGTCCCGACCCGCCCTTTTGGCGGACGTGTTCGAGGCGGTTTGTGCTGCCCTTTACCTGGACAGCGGCTGGCAGCGGGCGCGGGACTTCGTGATCGCCCAGCTCGCCCCTGCCGTGGAGCGGGCCCTCAAGCGGGGCACGGGCGATTACAAGAGTGCCCTGCAGGAGGTGGTGCAGGAGCGCGGCGGTAGCGTGAGTTACCGGGTGGTGGCCGAAGAGGGGCCCGACCACGCCCGGGTGTTCACGGTGGAGGTCCTGGTGGACGGCCGGGTGGCCGGGCGGGGGAGGGGGCGCAGCAAGAAGGCGGCCGAACAGGAGGCAGCGCGGGTGGCATTAGAGGAGTACGGGAAGAGACCGGCGAAGTAATGCCTGCCACCTTGCAGAAACAGGAAGCGCACGAAGGGGGATGGGCAGGTGGAAGTGCTCAAGGTTTCCGCCCAATCTCGACCTAAGGCGGTGGCGGGTGCCCTGGCGGCCCTCCTGCGGGAGAAGGGTTCGGCCCAGCTTCAGGCCGTGGGTGCCGGGGCCGTGAACCAGGCGGTGAAGGCCATCGCCATAGCGCGGGGCTACGTGGCCCCCAACGGTATCGACGCCGTGGTCATTCCTGCCTTTGCGGAGGTGGCCATCGACGGGGAGGTGCGCACGGCCATAAGGTTCCTGGTTGAGCAACGCTGACCTGGGCCCCCCGGTCCGGGGGCTGCGGGCGCTCGCGGGGTAACCATGCTGCTTCGTCGTATCGAGCTGGTGGGTTTCAAATCGTTCGCCGACCGCGTGGTCCTGGAGGTGGGGCCCGGAATCACCGCCATAGTGGGGCCCAACGGCACGGGGAAGTCGAACCTCGCCGACGCCGTGCGCTGGGCCCTGGGAGAGGCCAACCCCCGGCAGTTGCGGGGGTTGCGCATGGAGGACATGATTTTCGGCGGCTCCGAGTCCCGCCGCCCCCTCTCCATGGCCGAGGTGTCCCTCACCTTCGACAACAGTGACGGCGTTCTTCCCGTGGATTTCACGGAAGTCACCGTCACCCGCCGGGTGTACCGGGACGGTACCGGCGAGTGCTTCATCAACCGCACGCCTTGCAGGCTGAAGGACTTGCAGGAACTCTTCTACGACACCGGGATCGCGCGCGACGGGTATTCCATCGTGGGCCAGGGCCGGGTGGACGAGATCCTCTCCGCCCGGCCGGAGGAGCGCCGCCTCTTGCTCGAGGAGGCGGCCGGGATCGTGCGGGCCCGCCAGCGCCGCCGGGAAGCCCTGGCCCGCCTGGAGGCCAGTACCCGGGACAGCGAGCGCCTGGGGGACGTGCTGGCGGAACTGGAACTGCAGATGCAGCCCCTGGAGGAGGAAACCAGGCGGGCCCGGGAGTGGGATGCCCATCGCCAGCGGCGTGACGGTGCCCTGCTTATCCTCACCTGGCGGGAAAGGACGGAGGTCGCCCGGCGCCTGACCCAAGCTCGGGCGGCGGTGGCGAGCCTGGAGTCATCCCTGCGCGCCCAGCAGGACAAATCCGTCCGCCTGGAGCAGACCTACGCCGCCCTGCGGGAGCAGGAGAGAGAACGGCAGGCGGAGCGGCAGAGGTTGCAGGAGGAACTGGTGGCCCTTTCCGGGCTGGTTTCCCGCGCCGGGCAGGAGGCAAGCCGCTGGGAAGAACGGGTGCGCTCCCTGGAAGCGGAAACCGGACGCCTCGACCAGGAGAAGGCCAGTGTGACCGCCCGCCTGGCGGCGGCCCGTGGCAGAGTGGAGGAGTCGGCGCGGGCCCTGGAGTCCTGGCTCAAGACCTGGGGGGAGGAGTCCCGGGCGCTGGAGGGCCTGAGCGCGCGGTTGCGGGAGGAACAGGAGGCCACCCGCCGGCTGGCGGCCCGCCTGGAAGCGAAGAAGGAAGAACTCATCGACCTGCTGGGAAGGGTTGCGGCCGCCCGCAACCGGCAGGCGGCCCTGGAATCCGAGGGGAGGCAGCTCAGAGAGGCCCTCGAGCGGTCGGGACACAGGCAGCGCGAACTGGGAGAATCCCTGCGCCGGACGGACGAAGACCTGCTGGTGCTGGCGGACCAGGAGGAGCGGGCGCGCTCTCACCGCGCCGAACTTGAGGGCGAGCGGGAGCGGTTGCAGGCGGAGAGAGAACGGGCGCGGGCCGTGCGGGCAGAGCAGGAAGCCGCCTTCCGCCGGGCGGAGGCCTCCTTCCACCAGGTGACGTCCCGGCTGGCGGCCCTGCGCGAGCTGGAAGACTCTTTCACCGGCTTTGCCCGCGGCCCGCGGGCCCTGCTGGAGGCCAGGCGGCGTGATCCTTCCGCTTTTCCGGGCCTGATCGGGCCGGTGGCGGCCATCCTGGACGTGCCCGAGCCTTACGAGACCGCGGTGGAGGTGGCCCTGGGTGCCGCCGCCCAGGACATGGTGGTGAGGACGGTGGACGACGCCCGGGCTGCCATCGCCTTCCTGAAGGAGACGCAGGCGGGGTGGGCCACCTTCCTCCCCCTCGACTCCCTCCGCCCCCCGGTGCTCACCCCGGCCGAGAGGGCGGCCCTCAGGCGGGAGGGCATCCTGGGGGTGGCGTCCGACCTGGTCACCTTCCTTCCCGAGCACGCCCCGGCCGTGGAGTACCTGCTGGGGCGCACCGTGGTGGCTCGCGACCTGGGCGCCGCCCTGGCGTACGCGCGGGCGGTGGGATTCCGGGTGCGGGTGGTCACCCTGGAGGGCGACGTGGTGTTTCCGGGCGGCAGCCTGGCCGGGGGCTGGAGGAAGGGCGCGCGCACGGGCGTGCTGGGGCGCGGGCGGGAGATCGCCCGGCTGGAGGAGAAGGCCAGGGAACTGGCGGGAGCCATGGAAGCGTGCCGGCGGTCGGCGGAGGAGGCGGCCCGGCAGGAGGAGGCGTTGACCCGGCAACTCGGGGACACGGAAGAAGAGTTGCGGCGCCTGGACGTGTACCTGGCGGGTCTGGCCAAGGAGGTGCAGGCGAAGACGGCCGAACGCCAGCGGCTGGCCCGGGACCTGGCCGACCTGGAAATGGAGAGGAGCGTGCGTCGGGACAGGCTGGCGGACCTGGAGGGCGAGACGGAAGCCCAGGGGCAGCGGCTGCGTGAGCTGGAAGGAGCCCGCGCCGAACTGGAGGCCGAGATATCCTCTCTGAGCGCCCGGCTGGAGCAGGCGCGGGAAGGGCAACGCGCCCTGGAAGAGCAGGTGGTGGGCCTGCGGGTGCGGCTGGCCGGCCAGGAAGAGCAGCGCGCCCGCCTGGAGGAATCGCTGGCCCGCGCCCGGGAGGAGGTGGCGGCGCTGGAGCGCGCCGGAGAGGAACTCGAGCGGGCTCTGGCGGAGCGCACCCGGGAACTGGAGGAGGCCCGCAGCGAGAGCCAGCGCTGGCAGGAAGAGCTCGCCCGTGCCACGGCGCGCCACGAGGAAGCCCGGGCCCGCCTGGAGGAATGGGCCGGGGAGGCCGACCGGGTGGCCCGGCGGCTGGCCTCGGCCGACCGGGCGCGCCGGCAACTCGAACGCAGGCTCGGGGACATCCAGGAGGCCCTGCACGCCGCGCGGATGGAGGAGATGCGCCTGCGCCTGCGCCTGGAGGAGGTGGACCGGGAACTGGCCCAGCGCTTCGGCTGCTCCCCGGAGGAGGCGGCGGCGCGGGTGGAGGCCAGTCCCGACGGGAGCCTTGACACCGCAGCGCTGGAGGAGATGGTGCGCGACCTCGAGGCGCGCATGCAGGAGCTTGAGCCCGTCAACCTGGCGGCGGCGGCCGAGTACGCGCGGCTGAAGGAGCGACACGGGTTCCTCTCCGAGCAGCGGCGCGACCTGGAGGAGGCCAGAGCCAGGCTGGGCCAGATCATCAGGGAGATCGAGCGGGAGATGGCGGAGAGGTTCACCGCCACCCTGGAACAGGTGCGCGAGCGGTTCAGCCGGACCTTCAGCCAGATGTTCGGGGGCGGCAAGGCCGACCTGGTCCTGGTGGGCTCCGATCCCCTGGAGGCGGGAATAGAGGTGGTGGCTCAGCCCCCCGGCAAGAAGCTGCAACACCTGTCCCTCCTTTCCGGCGGCGAGCGGACCCTGTGCGCCATCGCCCTGCTCTTCGCCCTCCTGCAGACCAGGCCCAGCCGTTTTTGCCTCTTCGACGAGGTGGACGCCACGCTGGACGAGGCGAACGTGGACCGTTTTGCCCGCTTCCTGCGCGAGCTTGCCCCGGCGGGCCAGTTCCTGGTGGTGACCCACCAGAAGGGGACCATGGAGGTGGCGGACGTGCTGTACGGCACCACCATGGAGGAGTCCGGCGTCTCCCGGGTGGTTTCCCTGCGCCTGGCTGAGGCGCCGCAGGCCGGGGCGGCGAAGTAGGGGGCGCAGCCCGCGGGGAAGGCGGGCGGGGCGGCGGGCAGCGGCGAAAACTGTTCCCGGGGGGGCTGAAACTACGTCGTGGTGGAGCAGGTGGCGGGCCGGTCTGGCCCGGACCAGGGACGCCCTGGTAAACCAGGCGGCCCGCTGGTTCGGGGGGGCCCGGGACGAGGACGCCTGGCAGGAGCTGGAGGACGCCCTCATCAGCGCCGACGTGGGCCTGGAGATGACGGCCAGGCTGCTTCAGGCGGCCCGGGCCGCCCGCGACGGCGACCCGCGCCGGGCCCTGCGGGAGGAGCTGCTGAGGTTGCTCGCGCGGGTCGAGGGGCGGCTGGACCTCCCCGGTCCGCTCGACGTCATCACGGTGGTGGGGGTCAACGGCACGGGCAAGACCACCACCATCGGCAAGCTGGCGTACCGGCTCAGGCAGGAGGGGAAAAAGGTGGTCCTGGCGGCCGCCGATACCTTCCGCGCCGCCGGCATCGACCAGCTCGCCATCTGGGCGGGGAGGGCGGGGGCGGAACTGGTCCGGCACCAGGAGGGCAGCGACCCGGCGGCGGTGGCCTACGATGCGATACAGGCCGCCCGGGCCCGCGGCTGCCACGCCGTCATCGTGGACACGGCGGGCAGACTTCACACCCGGGTCAACCTCATGGAGGAGCTGAAAAAGGTCCACCGGGTCATCGCCCGGGAACTGCCCGGCGCGCCCCGGGAGGTGCTGCTCTGTCTGGACGCCCACACGGGCCAGAACGCCCTCGCGCAGGCCCGCGTCTTCCTGGAGGCGGTGGGGGTCACCGGGATCGTGGTCACCAAGCTGGACGGCACCGCCCGCGCCGGCGTGGTGGTGGCCATAGCCCATGAGCTGGGCATCCCCGTCAAGCTGGTCGGCCTGGGGGAAGGGATCGAAGACCTGGCCGACTTTTCCGCCCGCGACTTCGTGGACGCCCTCCTGCCCGCCTGACCTGCCGCGCCCGGGGCGGGGAGGCCTGCCGGTGGGGCACGCCCTGGCGCGGGCTGCTATTGACAGTCGGGCCCGGGAGGGGTACCATCTCTTTGCATTTGGCGACCTTGCCCCCACCGTGGGGGTTCCTGGGGGCTGCAGAAGGGTGGGGGCTCAGGGGGGCTACCGGTGGCGTTCGAGAACCTGACCGCCCGCCTGGTAGAAGTGTTCCGGCGGCTGCGGGGCAAGGGAAAACTCACGGAAGCCGACGTGAACGAGGCCCTGCGCCAGGTGCGCGTGGCCCTGCTGGAGGCCGACGTCAACCTCCAGGTGGTGAGGGACCTGATCGCCCGGGTACGGGAGCGTGCGGTGGGCGAAGAGGTCCTGGCTTCCCTCACCCCGGCTCAAACCGTCCTCAAGATCGTCTACGAAGAAATGACCCGCGTCCTGGGGGGCAAAACCGCCCGCCTTGACCTGGGGGGAACCCCTCCCGTGCCGGTGATGCTGGTGGGCCTGCACGGTTCGGGGAAGACCACCACCGCCGGCAAGCTGGCCCTCACCCTGCGCAAGCAGGGCCGCTTCCCGCTCCTGGTGGCCGCGGACGTGTACCGGCCCGCCGCTCCCCGGCAGCTGGAGGTGGTGGCCGGGCAGGCGGGGGTCCCCTTCTTCTTTCAGGGCGGCGCTTCCCCGCCGGTGATCGCCCGGCTTGGCCTCGAACGCGCCCGGGAGACGGGGCGGGACGTGGTGATCATCGATACCGCGGGCCGGCTGCAGGTCGATGCGGAACTCATGGCGGAACTGGAGGAAATGAAGGCGGCGGTGATGCCGCGCGAGTGCCTGCTGGTGGTCGACGCCATGACCGGCCAGGAAGCGGTGAACGTGGCCCGCGCCTTCCACGAGCGGCTGGGGCTCACCGGGGTCATCCTCACCAAGCTGGACGGCGACGCCCGCGGCGGGGCGGCCCTTTCCGTGCCGGCGGTGACGGGGTGCCCGGTGAAGCTGGTGGGGATGGGGGAGAAGCTGGACGCCCTTGAACCCTTCCACCCCGACCGCATGGCGTCCCGCATCCTGGGCATGGGGGATCTGGCCAGCCTGGTGGAGAAGGCCGAGGCTGCGCTGGAGGCAGAGAAGGCCCGGGAGCTGGAGAGGAAAATCCGCTCCCAGGAGTTCACGCTGGAGGATTACCTGGAGCAGTTGAAGCAGGTCAGGAAGATGGGGCCTCTGGATCAGTTGTTGAGCCTCATCCCGGGCCTGGGCCGGGCCGTGCCCCGGGTGGAGGTGGACGAGAAGGAGCTGGTGCGCACCGAGGCCATCATCTGTTCCATGACCAGGGAGGAGCGGCGCAATCCCGCCATCATAGGGGCCAGCCGCAAGCGGCGCATCGCCGCCGGCAGCGGCACCTCGGTGCAGGACGTCAACCGGGTGCTCAAGGGTTACGAGCAGGCACGCCGGCTGCTCAAACAGCTTCCCGACATGGAGAAAGCGATGCGCAAAGGAGGAGGTAGGCTGTGGCAGTAAGGATCAGACTGAGAAGGATGGGTGCCAAGAACCGTCCCTTTTACCGGCTGGTGGTGGCGGACTCCCGCTCGCCCCGGGACGGACGGTTCATCGAAGAGATTGGCTACTATGATCCCACCACGGAGCCGGCTACCCTGTCGGTGAAACAGGACCGGGCCCTGGAGTGGTTGCGCAGGGGAGCCCAGCCCTCGGATACCGCCCGCGCCCTGCTGGAGAAGAGCGGGGCCTGGAAGGCCTGGCAGGAAGAGCGGCGCAAGTCCTGACATCCGGCCCGGCACCGGGGGCAGACGGTGGTGGTAGCCGTGAAGGAACTGGTGGAGCTGCTGGTGAAGGCCCTGGTGGACCGACCCGAAGCGGTGCAGGTATCCGAGGTGGAGGGCGAGAGATCGGTAGTGCTGGAGGTGCGGGTTGCCCCGGAAGACGTGGGCAAGGTGATCGGTAAGCAGGGGCGCATCGTGCAGGCGCTGCGCACGGTGGTGAAGGCGGCCGCTGCCCGGGAGGGCAAGAAGGCCGTGGTGGAGATCCTGCAGTGACGGGATGAGCCGTGCCGGCGGGGGAACGGATCGCCATCGGGGAAGTGTTACGCCCCCACGGGGTGCGGGGTGAGGTGCGGGTCAGACCCCTCACCGCGCACCCGGAACGTTTCCTGGGCCTGGAGCAGGTTTACGTGGGGGGAGTGAGGCGCCGGGTGCGGGGAGCGCGCCTGGCCGGAGGCGAGGTCATCCTGGCCCTGGAGGGGGCCGAGACCCGAGACCAGGCGGCGGCGTTGCGGGGCCGGCTCCTGGAGGTGGACCGCGAGGAGGTCTTCCCCCTGCCGGAGGGAGAGTATTACTGGTTCCAGTTGCGGGGCTTGCGGGTCCTCACCGCGGACGGCCGGGAGGCGGGGACGGTGGTGGACGTTGAGCCCTACCCCGCCCACGACCTGCTGGTGGTCGAGAGGAGCGGTCGCCGGTTCCTGGTGCCGGCGGTGCGGGATCTGGTCAGGGAAGTGGACCTGGACGGTGGCTTCCTGGTGGTCAACGACATCCCGGGGCTGCTGGAGTGAGGCGAGGTGCGGCTCACCTTTCTTTCCCTGTTCCCGGAGATGTTCCCGGGGCCCCTGGGAGCGAGCATCCTGGGGAAGGCATGCGAGCGGGGGCTGATCCGGGTCGACCTGGTCGACATCAGGGATTTTGCCCGCGACCGACACCGCGTCACGGACGACGTGCCCTTCGGCGGGGGGCCGGGCATGGTCATGAAGCCGGAGCCGATCGTGGCCGCCCTGGAGGCGGTGCTGGGCAGGACGCTGGATCCCGCGCCGGCTGAGGTGGTCGAGGCCGGCCGCGGACCTTACCGCCGCGACCTGGCGGACGAAGGTGTCAGGGTGCTGCTGCTCACGCCCCAGGGGCGTCCGTTCTCGCAGGCCATGGCAGAGGAACTGGCCGCCTGCCGGCACCTGGTGCTGGTGTGCGGGCACTACGAGGGTGTGGACGAACGGGTCCGCCTTTTCGTGACCGACGAGGTTTCCATAGGCGATTACGTGCTCACCGGGGGGGAGATACCCGCCCTGGTGGTGGCGGACGCGGTGGCCCGCCTGGTTCCCGGCGTGCTCGGGGACCCCCGGTCGCCGCGCACGGATTCCTTCGCCGACGGCCTCCTGGAGGGGCCCCAGTACACCCGGCCGCGCTCCTTCCGCGGCCTGGAGGTTCCCCCCGTCCTCCTCTCCGGGGATCACGCGGCCATCGAGTCGTGGCGGAGGACACAGGCCCTGCGTCGCACCCTGCTGCGCCGTCCCGACCTGCTGGCCCGGGCCCGGTTGACCGAGGCAGACGTGGCGGTGCTGAGGGATCTGCGCCGGCAGGTGGCGGGGCGGGCAGAGCCTGTGCTATAATACGTCGTTGTTGGAAAGGGGAGCGCCGGATTGGATCTCATAAAACTGGTAGAGCAGCAGTACAAACGCCAGGACGTGCCCGACTTCCGTCCCGGGGACACCGTCCGCGTCTCCGTGCGGGTGATCGAGGGGGGCCGGGAGAGGTCCCAGGTCTTCGAAGGGGTGGTCATCCAGCGCCGGGGCGGCGGGCTCGGGGAGACCTTTACCGTGCGCCGGGTGTCATACGGGGTGGGGGTGGAGCGCACTTTCCTGCTTCACTCCCCGCGCATCGAGAAGATAGAGGTGGTGCGCCGGGGCCGGGTCAGGCGGGCCAAGCTCTTCTACCTGCGCGGCCTCACCGGCCGGGCGGCGCGGCTGAAAGAGGTCAGGGAGCGACCGGAGCAGGCTTGAGGGGGCCGTGGCGGTGGATCGGCAGCGGGGGTGGTGGCGCGACGCGATCCAGACCGTCCTCCTGGCCGGGTTGCTCGCGCTGGCCATTCGCCTTTTCGTGGTGGAGCCGTTCCGCGTAGACGGTCCCTCCATGGAACCCACCCTCTTCACCGGCGAGCGCCTCCTGGTGGACAAAATCACGTATCGATTTCACCCCCCCCAGCGGGGCGACGTGATCGTCTTCCGCAACCCCCGCAACCTGAGGGAGGACTACATAAAGCGGGTGGTGGCGGTCGCCGGGGACAGGGTGGAGATGCGCCTGGGCAGGCTCTACGTCAACGGCCAGCCCATTTCCGAACCCTACGTGCTCAGGGACGGCATCTCCACTTACGGCCCCGAGGTCGTCCCCCCGGGGCATGTTTTCGTCCTCGGTGACAACCGCGCCAACAGCCGGGATTCCCGTTTCTTCGGGCCCGTCCCCCTCTACCTGGTCAAGGGGCGGGCCTGGCTCGTTTTCTGGCCGCCCGCCCGCGTGCACGTCCTGGCCGTGCCTTCCGGCCTGCCCTGACGTCATGCACATAGAGATCATCACGGTGGGTCCGCTGCGAGAGGGGTTCGTCCGCGAGGGGGTGGCGGAGTACGTGCGCCGCCTGCGGAGGTACACCTCCGTGGCGCTCACGGCCGTGCCCGCCGCATCCCTGCCCCCCGGGGCGGGCCCGGCGGAAGTGGAAGCGGCCGTGGCCAAAGAAGGGGCGGCCATACTGGCCCGCCTGGGCCGGGAGAGTTACGTGGTGGCTCTGGACGAACGGGGGGAACTGCCCACCTCCCCGGAGCTGGCCGCCTGGCTCGGGGGGCTGGCGGCGAGCGGGAGGGGGCGGGTGGTCTTCGTGATCGGCGGCGCACGCGGCCTCGCGCGTGCGGTGCTGGAGAGGGCGGACCGCCGCCTGGCGCTCTCCCGCCTCACCTTCACCCACGAGATGGCGTGCCTGTTCTTGCTTGAGCAGCTTTACCGGGCGTTCAAGATCAACCGCGGCGAGGCCTACCACTACTGAGGCGCCCCACCGCAGGAACTGCGGAGGCGCCCCTGCTGCCACGTCGAGCGGGGGCGTGTCGAACGCCGCCGGCTGCTGACGGCGCCGGTTGCCCCTTGACGCTGCCTGGCAGGTTATGGTATAAGAGGGGGCGGGAGGAAGAGGAGGTGGGAGGTTCCAGTCGGTGGCGGCACGGGGCGGGCGGGGCGAGGTGAGAAGGAGGTGGTCGCTCTGGTGGACCGCGGGGAGGAGCTGGCGGCGAGATACCTGGAAGGGCTGGGGTACCGGATCGTGGCCCGCAATTACCGCACGCGGTGGGGGGAGATCGACATCATAGCCCGCGACGGGCCCGTGCTGGCTTTCGTGGAGGTCAGGCGCAGGGGCAGCGGGAGTCTGGCCCATCCCGCCGAGACGGTGGGCAGGAGGAAGCGGGATTGCCTGGCGCGGACGGCGGCCGATTTCCTGAGCAACCGGGGATGGTGGCACTTCGCGTGCCGCTTTGACGTGGTGACGGTGACCGAGGGCGAGGAGCCCCAGGTCCAGCTGATTCGGGACGCATTCTGAGCAGGATT
>Ga0080004_1132368_pt1 | contig 23583 bp, 41 predicted proteins | sample WasSprMetagenome_FD_69207 | JGI IMG/M metagenome (GOLD analysis project Ga0080004, IMG submission 69207) | Sulfidic aquatic microbial communities from Washburn Spring, Yellowstone National Park, USA - WS (SPADES assembly) (version 2) | ecosystem: Environmental > Aquatic > Thermal springs > Hot...
GAAAGAGGAGAACACGACGAACACACTGTCGTCTTCTCAAACGCAGACCACGACGGAATATGGGAATGGATAAGATGCATAGAATGGTTGAAAAACAAGGGGCTGATAAAAGATGAAGGATAAGGAGAAAATTGAGGAGATAAAAAAGGTTCAAACACTACTAATACACCTTGCCGCAGCCGAAGAGATAGTGAGACAATGCAGGAAGCAGATTATGGAGTACGCTAAAAAGTACAAGCTGAGCATAGACTTTCAAGAGCATAAGGTAACGGACTGGGGGGACTTGAAAGGTGAATGAAAATGGTTGAAACATTCGTAACGAGGTGCAAGGCGTGCGGTGCGGAAATAGAGTTTAGGCAAATTTGGACTCCAGACGGATACAAGTGGCATCCGTTCAACATTGGAACGAACACATCCCATTTTGAAACATGCCCTTTCAGGCAACAGTTTATGAAATCTAAGCCAGCTAAAAAGGTTATACGGGTAAGAGAAAGCTTAGACGACTACATAGGTGAGTGAAATGAAATTTGGCGTAATAATATTATGTATATGTATGTTGGTCGCAGTATCGTTCCTAATATTAGGACTAATGTACTACAGTTCAATGAACACGCTTAATATGTTCGAGAACATGACATCAGACCTTTTCAGCAAATACAACGTATCAAACGAAATGAGAGGCTACTACAACAGCATAGTAATCGCTCCAGTAAAGAGTATGATAAACTTCACGTTCCTACTTCTAGCTATAACGCTAATACTATGCATACTAATATTGATTGTTGAAGCGATGGCGGCGAAATAGGATGTCGTGCACATACTCTTCGCCACCATTTTATGCTATAGTATCGTGTCCAAACTGCGGCTTCATAAGCGTAAGCAAGTTTCACGCTAAAGCACACAGGTGCCCAAAATGTAACACAAACTATACGCTAAGACCGAAAAGACAGCGGTCAAGGATAATAGCGGTAGCATGGACACAAGACCAAGCAATAGAAATAAGGAGAAGACTGACAGGGCTAACATAGCCCACCCCAAATTTTTCGGGTGAAAACATGAAAAGAATATGGTTCAAACCTGAATGCATACAATGGATTCTGCAGAGAGCTAAAACCACAACATTCAGAAGAACAAAACATGAAGGAGAATACAAAGTTGTATACGGAAGCCTCTACAAGCCAAAAAAGACACCTCTCACAATAATACTTAAACCATTATACAACATAGACAGGGAAACCGTAATAAAAACATGGTACAACACAGAAGGGCCGTTCAAGACACCAGAAGAGTTTACAACATGGCTTAAAAAAGCCGGGCTGGAGCTTCCAGCAGACGGATGGCTACACATGATAGACGAAAAACTAATATTAGACGCACAAGAATATGATAAATGGTCGATGTAAAATGTTATGCCCAAACTGCAGTAGACCCGGTAAACCTGTTCTAATGTACAGGGTTGAAAGAAAAGTTTACCTAGCCGCAACCGCATCATGTGTATATAGGACTATATGGGTGTGCCCCGAATGCGGTCTAGAAATTGAAGACCAAATACAAAATGTTCTAGACAATATAAGGTGGAATTTTGTCCTACCGTAAAGGGTACTCTTTCGAAAGAAGAGTTAAGCGAACGCTTGAAAGAAAAGGCTATTTTGTGATACGCTCTGCAGGCTCAAAGTTTCCAGACCTTATAGCGTTAGATAAGGACGGTAAAGCGTACATTATAGAATGTAAGGTGAACAGGAGAAGCTTCACAAAACAGGAACTGAACGCTCTAAAAGCTCTAGCAGAAAAATACAATTGCACACCACTAATATTCTATAGGCGTGGGCTAAAGCTTAAAATGGAAAGTCTTGGCAAAAATACAGTCCTAAAATGAAACCGCACAAGAAAGATGTAAGGTCATAGCAGCTGTCCAACCGAGTCTCTGACTCAACAGCCTCATATACTATGAAAGCTACGGTTATAGCGAGAGAAATAAACCACGCACGCCTTATAAGAAAAGACGATATAAACCCTAGCACGCCATGAAACAGGTCAGTCCAAGACCTGAAAAGGTTTCTCGCCCTCATACTCTTATTTTTCTCAAAAGCTCCTTTTCATAAGAAAGGTCTGCACGTTTAACCCTTAACGTTCCACCGGGCCTTACATAGGCTATCGCAGGATAATCGTCTCCAATACAATAGTGTACAAAACTGCCATCGGGCATCTTAACTATGACATCAGTCATAATGCATCACTCTACAGGAAGCTCTGAAACTATATAAGCTTTATCGTAAACGTACGTGTCTTTCCACGGGTCGTAAAGGTAAACCATCGCCTTCTCCCAACCCCTATCCATTGCAATCTTCCTCAACTTTGGAAACACGTACTTCCTACATATATTAAAATACACTTCCTTAGAAGGTATAACAATATCCCGTCCTATAAACCTGGTAAGACACCAGTCTTCATCAGCTATAAAGCTGTTTTCAGTATATTCCGCACTCGCAACAGCCCTAGCGTCTACTGCTACAACAGCGGGAGCGTAATGGTTCATCATCCAAAAAGTTCTAGGTGCAGCCCGCTCTGTTACAATAGTCTCGAGAGCCGGATGCTTTCGATACGATGCGTTCCAAGCACCTCTCTTGGCACGTGAAAACGCTGCCACAGCGTGTGCGTCCTCGTATAATGCTTTAACAATCATTCCAGAAACCTTTGTAAGAGCACGTTCAAACTCCTCTGAAATATCAGGCGCCTTAGAATAACTTGCTTCACCATAAAAGTGAGCGTACTCGTGAATGGCTGTAGAACACGCCCTTTCAGTAAACTGTAGAACAGAACGGTTCAAATATATAACGTTGCCTCTAGTCATTCCAGCAGCGTCACCGGTATTACGTGACACAATAATCTGAGGCATATTCTTCTCGTATGATAGGAGCTCAAAATGGGCGATTTCGATAAGAAGCTTAGCAAGCCCAAGGTTAACCCTTTCACCAAACTTTAAAGTGTCCTCGCTCACGATAGTCGAGTCCGCGGACTTAATCCTTTCCACTGCAATTTCTGCAAGAGCCCTTTCAGCAGTAGGTGCATCGGAAAAAAGCCTCTCCATCTCCCTCGGGCAAATGAGAGGCTTAACACCCATGTAAGTGAACCAGTCAACATTTTCTTCTGTAGTGACAGCCAACCTGTTACTTTTAACCCATTCCGCAGCAGCCTTCCTCGCATCAATGCTAGAATACCACCAGTCAATACCTCTAACCTCAAAATAGTCCAAGTACTCTTTCTTAACCCGAGCAATCTTATATACACCTGAAAAAGTTATCTCGAAAACTGTGTTGAGCAAGTCGTATACTGCCTCCTTGGTGAAAGCAAATGCAGCCTCACTTCTTAAATCGCTTACGGAGGCGACCATACGCCTGTTAGGTTCAAGGCTAATCCACCACAGGTTGTACCCGTAAAGTGAACGATACAATATGCTGCTGAGCTCGTTAACGTAAATGTCTCTAACCCAAAGCTTGTTAACAGGAACGTTGTTAACATTTTTAACTATAAAATTCGGTCTATTAATTTGACAGTTAGGCTTCATCGTATCCTTCCTCCAAACGATAATATCCTTTCCAATAGCATGAGATTTAAGCCAAGTCTGGAAAACCATGTAAGACAGGTCTTCAGTCTTAAACCAATTATATATACGCACCATTGTACCGGGAACCACTGTACGATGCCTACCTATAACCAAAAGCACTATATCAGAGCCTGGAACAACACAGGGCTTAAAAACCTGCCCCCTCTTGTTAAAAATGTACACGGGCCGACCTGTTCCCACAAGATACGCTAAAGCAACCTTAAGCCCTTCACCAAAATATCCTCTGTCAGCACAACCCTTACTGCTTGCACCAACCTTGAAAGCGTCAAATTCTATGCCAGGACCCCTGTCCGTTATTTTTATCATATGCTCATGTTCAACCACGTTAACGTCAACCATAATATTCTCGTACCCGAAAAGCTTGTCCTCAATATCTAAAGCGTTCTGCACAAACTCCCTCAACGCCATAAAAGAGTCCCAACCTCTCCTTTTAGGGTAATCGACTGTAATACCTGTACTGACAACAAAATCCCACTGCTTAATATAATCTTGAACGCGAGCATCATCTTTTATAATATAAGAGTAGACCGTAGGATTCTCAAGCTTCACACTCCCAAGCCACTTGATAAGCTCATAATCCATCTTATCCTTCGATATACCGTGAAACCTTAAAGCCTCCTCAAGCTCAGGCTCAATCATCAGCTCCAAAATACCTTAAAACATTTATAAACGTTTTCCAACATATTCGGGTGAAAAACATGAGGCCGAGAAACGATTTGTTTGGTATGATGAAGGTTAAGACTACAAAAGGAGACTTCGACGTCCCATACACGAGAGTATTATATTACAAAATAAAATGTCCATTCTGCCCACTATACATAACAAGCAAAAACTATGCAAAACATATAGAAATAAGACATAATGCACAAGTACTAGACTGACCGAAAAACTTTATATTCCTCCAACATAAAATAATGTTGACTGTATATGGGTATAGAGCTTCCTCCACCCAAAACAGAAAAAATACCTCATCCAATAAGGGATGCGTTAAGAGGATGGACTCCAATATTACCTAGACCAAAAATTTTTGAAAGCGTATTCGGACAGATAACCGTTCCAGTGACAGCCGCAGATATAGTGAAGGTGGCTCAAACAGACTGGGCTAGAAACGCTGCAAGAGGATGGGTTTCAAGGTTCGCTACAACAGGAGCGTTCACACCGGAACAGCTTGAAAACATAGAAAGGACGATAAGGGTGACGTACGCTGCAGGACTACTAAAAGTAACAGACCCGAGAATGATAGAAGAAGCACTGAGACAGCTTGAAACACTTGAAAAGCCTAAGCCTGCAGCTCCACCAGCACCGACAAGGAGGAGATAAAGTTGAGGAAAATAAAAGTAGTTGATGTAGAAACTGGAACAGTGTACGATGTCACAATGACAGGAGACGATACGTCTACAGATGGGCAAATAATAGATTGGAGAACGGAGGAGAAGATAGAATGAGTGAAGCACTAGAAGACTACATAAAAAGAGGAGGCCCTCTCACGATAGAAAGGGTTGAGCATGTAATAAACAGCTTCGCAATACTTCCACCTCCAAAGAACGTTATCCTCCTAGATGGAGTAATAGAGGTTGGAAGAAGAAAGTACGCTATAGGAGCGTATCCGATGCTAGCGAACTACATAATCCTAACACCATTAAGCAACGAGAAAACAGTGCTACATGAATGGATACACTATGGACTGGGCCTTGGAGAAATAGCAGCGTACACCCTATCAGAAAGGCTCTACGAAAGATACATGAGAGGGCTGACGGTTCCAAGAATAAAGCCCGTAAAATATGAGGAGACAAGAGAATACGCTCCAGAACAGCTCCTTCAACTTCTTGGACTAGAAGCGGACGTGCCAACAATACCTGACATAAAACACTATAGGCTCGTATACCCTCCAACACTAAGGCTCAGAACACTATAGCAAAGTAACATTAACCAAAACTAAAAAACTTTTTATACCCCGACCGCATAGTCCAAACCATGCAAGAAGAACCAAATAATATAGAAGGTGAAGAAACTTCACCTGAAGAAGAAGCTTTAGAAGAAGAGGAAACCCAAGCACCACCTAAAAAATACAAGTGCCCACAATGCGGGTACGAAACAACCGACAGCCTAGCACTTGCAAGGCACATGAAACAAGCACATCCGAAACCGCCATCAGGTAAAAAATACAAGTGCAAATTCTGCGACTTTGAAGCATCATCTCCACTCGAAATAGCGAACCACGTTAGGCTAGTGCACGGTCCAGAAACGCAATCGCATGAAAAATCTAAAGAAGAAGAGGAAGAAGAAGGAGAGCTTACAGAAGATGCGATAAGAACGAAGATAGCTTTAGAGGGAAGACCAGCACTAAACAAGCTTAAAAGAAAAAGGCTTGAAGAAGTGCTTTCAAGACACCCGAAGGTTACAGCACAAGCAAAAGAATGGATACTGTGGAAATGGGATACAGACGAATCACTTGCAGACGACCCCCAAAAGCTGACATGGGCTTTAATGAACGCAGGACTATCGGATGTAATAGCGTACGAAATAACCTCCATAGTATGGCAGCTTGAACAAAAATACGGCCCACTTCTCCAGCAAAGGCCACCATACTATTTCGGGCCAACACCATCATATCAAGAGCAGGCGATTCCGCCTCCAATAAAGCCTCCAACAGCTTCTCCGACAGTTCCATCTACGCCCCCCCTAACGCCATATTGGACAACCCCTCAAACTTACATGCAACCGCAACAACAGTATACTACGCAAACTCCAACACAGTACACTATGCCGCCGCCACCACAGTATTCTTACACATCATATGAGCTGATGGAGCTTAAAAACGAAATAAGCAGGCTTAAGGAGCAGCTTTCAAAACCGCCGCAGCCACAGGCTCAGGAAAAGATGATAACTATACCTGAACCGTTGACAGACCCTGAAGGAAAGTATATTGTGGACGATAACGGTCAAGTGGTGACAGTTCCTATAACAATACCTCTTTCAGCACTTCCAACATACTTGAGCCTGAAGAAGGGAACCGCTCCAAAGGTGGAGTCAGACTTCGCATCAAAGCTGGAGGCCGCTATAAGACCTTATCAGGAAAGGCTTGAAAAGCTTGAAAAAGAGCTTGCTGAAAAGGAGAAGGAGCTTGATGCGACAAAGGAAAAGTTTTATCAGGCTCAGATAAACGAGCTAAAGGAAGCCATTAAAGCTACACAGGAGCAGATGTCTGAAACTGTTAAGTCGCTTAGGACGATATCGGTTGGAGAGTACAGGAAAGATGAAACAAAGCTTTTGGCTGACGCAATGATATCTCTTAAAGAGTTGGCTGAAGACAGGAAGCCTGTCAAGGAAATAATCAACCTCGCACTACAGCAGCTTAAGCCTACTGCACCAACGCCTGAAGCTGTACAAAAGCAGGAGCCGACAGCGGAATCGCTTATAGAGAAAGAGCTTAAGTCACGTGGTCTAATACAATAGTGGGTGGTCTGATTGAAGTCGACGATAGTGTGCTCGGGTAAGGGTGGAGTAGGCAAAACTCTAGTTTCATCAAGTATAATAAGGGCTCTACTAAACCAAGGGTACAGTGTTGGAGCAATAGACTTGGACATAGACAACCCTAACCTTGCACAGTTCATGAAAGTTGAAGGAACAATAGGTTTCACGTACAACGAGGACGGTAAAAGGGTGCTTGTTCCAGTACAGGATGGAAAGCTTAAGCTTTTCAGCATGAGCTTGGTTGCACCAGACTCTCCAATAGGAATGCTTGGACAGCAGAGTGGAAGCCTATGCCAGGACGTGATAGAGTTCGGTGACTGGAGTGGAGTAGACTATATTGTTGTAGACGCTCCAGCTGGAACAGGTGACGAGCTTAGGGCGGCAGTAAGAGGGTTAAAGGGTACAATGGTTGGAAGCGTAATAGTAGCACAGCCAGCACACCTTTACATAACAGAAAGGGTTATAAAACTTCACAAGCTAAACGGTATCCCCGTTCTTGGCCTAATAGAGAACATGACATCCTTCAAATGCGAGCACGGTACAGAATACAGGCTTTTCGGTGAACCCGGTGGCAAAGCGTTAGCTGAAAAGTATGGCGTAAACTTTATAGGAGAAATACCTCTTTCAGTTGAAATTTCACAGAACAAGTACGCTGACAACGAAACTATTGCGAACGCAATAAAACTTTTAACAGAAAGCGAGCCTAAAAAGATAGGGTTCCTAGAAGAAATTTCTGAAAGAGCTAAAAAGGTTACCGTGGAACTGCTTGCGAAAACGCTAGCGGACCTGTTCATTTGGATAAACAGGGAAATACCGATTGGAGAGCTTCAGCAGAAGTTCAGGTACCCGGGTGGAAGGCTGATAAGGTTCAACCTCCTCTCCGACGACATGAGGATACTGTCTCAAGAGCATTTCATGGTACAGGATGGACAGCTTGTATTCGTGAGAAAGACTAGGGAGAACATGCAGGAGCTGGAGAACGAAGTCAACAGCAGAGGAGTAAAAATATACGCTAAAGTCATACCCCTACTCGAAAGCATAGTTGGAAGAAAGAAGGTTGACGGGGAAGAGATAGACTTCGACATAAGGACAGCGTGGTTGAACGGAGACATATGGACTGAAGGGAAACCGGGTGACATGGTTCAAACACTCGACTTCTTCTCAGGAGTGTGGGAGTACATTAAAAACAACAAGAGGGCTGAAGCACTCAAAATAGTTGGAGGGCTGATATCATAATGTCGTTCATATTCTCGGGAATAAGGAAGGAGATGAAGGAGAGGACTGACGAGCTTCTCGAAAGACAGGACAGCCTAATGAAAGCCTTAAACCGTAACACGAAAATATTGAAGAAGATACTTGAATCAGGTGTTTCAAAAGAGCTTAAAGACGAGCTTAAGGACTCGATGAAAAGGCTTATAGAAGTCGAAGAACAGCTTGACAGCTCCGTTCACGAGCACATAAGCGTGCTTAAAAAGATAATGGAGCAAATCGGGTGAAATAAGTTGGAGGACTATGAAGAAAAAGATTGGGGTGTAACAGAAGGCGAACCCTCGTACATAGAATGGCGTACGGACAAGGGCTGGCAAAGGTCAAGGCTTAAAATGCTCATATTGGACGTTGACACGACAGACGTCATAAAATATCTTCTCAAGCAAAGCCATGTTAGAGTTGGAGAAGAGCATCCCGTAGGAGCGACAATAGTTGGAAAATCGACAATGGTTGTGCTCGGTCCAGAATCTCTAAGAATAGAAAAAGGTGGAAAAAAAGTTGACGGCGTATACGTTGAAGGAGAGCTCAGAGACCTACTAAATGAACTTGACACTATAATGCACATGGCTGACGAAAAGGTTGCACAAATGAAGAAAATAATAAGTATGAGGTGAAAAAAGTGGCTGTAGGCATCGTTGGAGGAAGTGTTGCAGGACTGTCTACAGCAATATCTATACTAGAGCTTGACGCTAACGCTAAAGTAGCGGTTTACGAGAGGAAAAAGGAGTTTGGAGAACCGTGTGGTGGAGCAATAGGAATATACATGTACAACGTTCTAGGAGACACTTTCAAGAGGCTTATCCTGTCTTCAACCCTTTCACCAATATTTTATGTAGAAGTTTTCGCACCCGATGGAAGCTCTTGGAAGGTTACATCACCTAATCCGATGGGCTTCCTCGTCGACAGGGGAAAGCTTGAGTCAAGCATGGCTGATAAGGTTCAAGACTATGGTGGTAAAGTTTATACTGGAACACATGTTGAAGAAGTGCACGCTGACTTTATTAGGACAGGCTCATGGTTTACATCATACGATTACGTTGTGGACGCAAGAGGACTTCAGCCACCTTTCCCAGCCTCACACGATATGCACCACTGCGTCCAAATAGAGATGCCTACACCGTACCTTGAAAAGGGTTCTATAAGGCTGTACTTTGGAGAAGAAGTTGCTCCAAAAGGCTACGCTTGGATTTTCACGATACAGGAAGGGTTTTCGAAAATAGGGTTAGGTGTACCGCTTTCCCTAAAGCTTAATCCAGCACGTTTGCTTGAAAAGTTCGTAAAATATCATAGTGAACTTGACTACACATTGTTCAAGAGCATTGTTGGAAAAAGTCTTCAGTCAAAAGTTATTCCGACAGCTAAAGCTGGGCCGCTTATAGAAGATGGAGTGTTTAGAGTTGGAGACAGGGCACTATTGTGTGACCCGAGCACAGGCGGTGGAATAGCTAACGCAATGTTAAGCGGTTATGCGTGTGCAAAAGCAATAGTTTCAGGGCGTCCACAAGACTACGTTAAAGGCATGAAAGGAATGGTTAAGCAAAACGCTTTCAGGTACATGATTAAGGATAAGGTCCTGTATAAGGTCGGTGACGAAGGATTAAACAGGCTTATAGCTTCAGTTAAAGGTTTCAAGCCGACCCTAAAAAGGTTCGACGTAGACGTTGTTAGAGCCTTCACCCATGTTCTAGTGCGTAATCCAAAATTTTTTAAGCTTCTAATGTCAAGGCCACATCAAGGTGGTTGATGTGAAACTCAAATCCTATCTCCAGCTTTTCAGAGCCCAAACTTACCCGGCTTCAATGCTATGTGTTCTTGTACCATACCTTTACGGTAACAGTTTTGATGCGGTCGCATTAATGCTTGTCATCCTGTCGATGCCGATGCACTATTTCTCGTTCGGGCACAATAGTGTCATGGACTACTGGTTCGACAAGGATGACCCGAACAAGAGGCATCATCCTCTAGAAGATGGAAGGATAAAGATACTTGACGCACACAACGTGGTACAGACTGGAATGATGCTGTTCTCAATAGTGTGCATGCTTGTAACGTTGTTTTTTGCAAAGAATACTGTCATGGCTCTGGCTTTTCTGCTCATGTACATCGTGTTCGGGCACGGTTACAACGATGGGCTTGGAAAGAGCACAATATTCAGTTTCGCACCGATATCTCTTTGCTTCACAAGTCTAGCGGGCTTCGGGTGGTTCATGGGACACGAGAGCATAGACTATATTGGAGTGCTTATGCTCGTGTACGTTTTCTTCAACATATTCTATCAGATAGCTTGGGAAGGAAACCTTAAGGATATTGAAGCTGACAGAGTTAACCTTCTAAAGAAAATGGGTGTAAGAGAATATTCTTTTGCACTATCATCTGTAGTGTATGTTTCACCTTTGGCTCAAGCGTTTAGTGCGTTGACGAGGATAATCATATTCGTGCTAGGAACCGTTCTCGCATTGCATACGGGAAACTTTATCGGAGTAATACTCTTGATAGCCTCAGCCTATCCGACGATAAAGATTATGAGTACGAGAATACCTTGGGGTGAAAAAAGAGACGCCGCCCTCATGAACATGAGCCTTGTAGAAATATGCACAATATACGCTCTAATGTTCACGGTAATAAGGCTCGATTACGCTATAATCTTGGGGGTGTACGGTCTAGCCTACTTTGTGGGCGTGAACAAGATGCTGTGGGGTAAACCTCATCCGAAGGTGTGAGGGCATGGGTATAAAGGAAGGTTATCCGAAAATACCTCTTTCAATGAAGGTTAAGGCTTACGTTCAACTTTGCAGGCCCTTAACCTTGATGGCTCCAATCATAGCCGGACTGATAGGTACTCTTGCACCTGCAAAAACGATTGGATTGGACGAGATTAGGATTGGAATATATGCTGGAGTAACACTTGCACTCCTACAGGGTGCAGGACAGATAATAAACCAGTATTCTGACTACGAAATAGACAAGATTATTAAACCCTATAGGCCGATACCGAAAGGCATTGTTGAAAGAGACGAAGCACTAGGCGTAGGAATACTTCTCATGTGGTTCGGTATAATGAGAGGCTTCTGGATTTCTCTAACGTTTGGAACAATATGCATGCTCCTAGCGTTCATGGCAGTATACTATTCACTATCACCCCTATCTCCAAGAAGGGTTAACGAGTTCTACAATATAACGTGGCTTGCACTATCGAGGGGAACACTTCCAGTTATAGCGGCGTGGAGCATATACGGTAACATTGCTGAAAGCATACCCTACGCTGTCATCGTAACATGCTGGGTTCTAGCCTTCCAGCCTACAAAGGACGTGCCCGACGCTGAAGCTGACAAAAGGTTCGGGATAAAAACTATACCGAACACTTACGGAGTAAAAGGCTACATGGTTTGGGCGAGCATAATCACAGTATGGATGATGATACTTATAGGAGTGTTCGACAAAATGATAATGATGCCCCTCGTAGCAGTAGCACTCTTCAACATATTCACGTTGAACAGGAAAAGCGGACGTTTCGAGAACACTTGGGCGTGGATAGGCTTCTACGCTGGACTTGCTCTAGCGTACATTCTAATTTTTGTAGGCTTAAGGATATAGATTCTACGCTAAGCTTGTTCAAGCTTCAGCCACCTCTTCACCTTTTTAAGAAAGCCCGGTTTCCTCAAAAAGCTGAACCATCCAAGGTCATAGCCGAAGTATATCACGACCTTTATTGCATTGACTATGACTATGTAGAGGAATAGGTTTGCCAACCCAACGTACACGAGGATCGAGGCGAAGACGCTCTCCCAGCACACTGTCCAAGCCCTGTAAATGAGGGACTTCACGACAAGTTCCTTCTTCGTTACTTTTCGGAGCAAGCTTGGTCCCCTTTATCCTTTTTTGAACCTAATCCGAGCCCATCGAATAGTGTTGGAATTATTCCCAGGCCTATTGGCCCAGTTCCCTCGATAAACTCTTTTAGCCTCATGTTAAGTATTTTGTCGCTGAGCTTTGTCTTAGTTGCTTTTGCAACTGCTTGAGCGAACTTTGAAGGTGTTGTGAACACAGAGTAAAGTTCTTCAAGCTCCTTGACCGAAAGCTTTGTGAAGTCAATCTTTGTACCCAATATCTCGTTCAACTGGTCCGAAATCTTCTTCTTATCCACCTTCTCCTGCATAACCGTGTGTTAGACGCTCGGGTATATAACTCTTTTGAGCAAAACATTTAAATAAGCGGTGTGCAAAGAAAGGTTCGGTCAACATGTCCGAGGAAAAGGTTGAGGAAGAAGAGGAAGAATACGGTCTTGAACTTGATAAGACGCTTAGGGAAATAAGAAGCACGGTCGAAAATATTACGAGAGAGGTTATGACGTTCAAGGAGAATGTGGTGTCAGAGATTGCGTCCGTGAAGCCTATAAGAAACATTTTAAGGAAAAGGATTTTCCAGAAACGTTCTGAAACGTGATTGGTCAAAATAAAAAGGTAACCTTTTTAAGCATCATCATATAAAGTTTATGCGATTAACATGTCCGTAGGTGGAAAAGTTGGAGAAAGAGTTGGCGAAGCCTTAAAGGAAAGGGGTTCAAGGAAAGGCTCTTGGAGAGACAACATATCCGATGTAATCAAAAGGTACTCTCCAGATGAGATTGTAAGCAGACCTCTTCCAGCAAACCTTGTCGCAAGACCAATAGTCTTCGTTAAACAGACAACTGAAACAATAACCGAAGTGCTTTCAGCACCTCCTTTAAAGAGGCCTGGACAGGCTATCTCCAGCGTAAAAAGAGGCTTAAACGAAAGGTTAGACTTCAACAAGACGTGGATAAAGAATATATTAGAGATGGTTAAAAGGTGATAGTATGTCAGTAGTAGAGCAATTAAAAAGCAAGGTTGAGGAAGTAAGGTCAAGGGTTCAGACAATACCAATACTTGAGAATATAAGGGGAAGCGTTGCTGGACAGTCAACACTCCTCAGAGGACAGCAGGGTGCAATGTTCCAGGGTCTAACAGAAAAGCTTTCAAGCATACCTGTCGTATCAAACCTAAAGAACGCCGCCAGCACCGCTAAAACAGTTGGAATAGGAAAAGGCGGAATAGTTGAGGGAATAAAAACCCTTCCAACAGTCCAGAGGGTTCAGAGCAGGCTAAGGTCTCAGTCGATAGCACCACAGACTTTTGGAGGAGTTGCTGAAAAGGTTAGAGAAGCTTTCAAACCTCCAGCAGCAGCCCAAGCCCCACCAGTTGTAACAGAAGTAAAGTCAAAGCTTCTCAGAAAGTAAACTAAGCCATAGAGGAGACTGGAGATGGCGTCGGTAATAGTGGGTACAATAGAGGCCCTTATGGAAATAGATGAGGTTAGCCTCGAGCCCCTTCCAGACGGAAGCCTGAAAACAGTTTTCGTAACAACAACCTTAAACGAAGACCTTGCAAAGCTTAAGACGACATTATGGGCTTTACTGTCACCGCCAATCAAGAAGGTTAAAGAAGTTAAGGTTGAACCCCTCCAGTCGGGACGTGTAGCTAAAAGGGTTAGGGTGACAGTTATAACAGAACCAATCTTCAAGGGGCTTGGGGTGATAAAACGTGTCTGAGCTTATAGAAGTCCCCATAAGATTTTATCCTACAACGGTAAGGTTTCCATCATGGGTTGGATTTAGGACAATCAAGCTCGCACTATCAAGGCTAAGCATTTCAGAGCCGAAGGTTAAGCTTATTTCAGAAAAGTTTGAGCTTGAACGTGGGCTGTCCTTAAGCCCATATAAGCCAAATTTGAAGCCAACCCTAAACCCTCTAGAAATACTTGATTCAATAAAAGTTGAAGCTCCCGTAGACGGGACAGAAGTCGTTGAATGGATGCAGATTAGTGCAGCTGAGAACGCTGTACTACAGGCTAGGATAGCTGAATATAATAGGCTTGGGTCACAGCTTGCTGGAGCAAACGGTGACGGGTACATACCCGGTGTAGTTGTCGAAGACATAAAATTCCAGAGCCAATCTGGGACAACAGTCTCATCCCAAGGCTACGCTATAGCGACAACTCCGAGAGGAAACTTTAACGTTCCAAGCCTCAAAAAGGCTCCTGGAGTGTTCAAGGACCTTATAAGCTGGGGTTCAATGTCATACCTTGGTGCAATCCAATTCAATGGAACACTACTTAAATGGAAGTCGCTTGCTGAAACTCCAATAAACCAGACAGTAGGATTCTATATGGACACTAAAGGAAACGTTGCACCAAACTTTTTCGTGCAACAGCCTACAAGGCCAGCGTTAACGGTGACCGTTACACAAGTGTTTTCAAGCGACCAGAGCCAAACATTGAAACTTAACTTCAGAGACCCAACGGACTACAGTAGAATTGTTGGAAGCAAAAACGTGTCAATAGCGTCGGGGACAAGCCAGGTATCGTACACGGTTTCAGCCTTCCCGTACGTTGTTCCTATAGTTGCAGAAATACAGCCTCAGGACAGTATTCAAACAAAGCTTGAATCCTATACTGTAACATAGGAAGTGCCTCTAAATGCTCCCTGAATCAATGTATAAGAGCCTTGATGAGGGGAGGCTTCCGAAAATTTATCCGTCTAAAACCTATGCTGACATAGGCTTAGAGCATGTTAAGGATGTTCTAAGGCTTAAGGATAGTGTAGGTAATAAGGTTGCTCTTGTAAGGCCTCTTGCTGTAAGAAAGGCTGTTGCAATAACGGGCTCAAAGTTTACTGGATACAGGACAATTTTAAGAAACGCTTACGTTGGAAAGTCGGGTGACAAGCTCACGTACGAGGTTGACTACAAGAACCAGTTGAATAGGCCGACGATGGCTAAGATAACTCAGAAGATAGGTGACGTTCAGGGGATAATGAACGTCCTCTTTATGCCCGGAGCACCGTACACTTTCACGGTTCAAAAGGGTTTAGTTGACCCAGCTTCACTACAATGTTCAGCTGAAGTGACGTCAGAGTTAGGGTATTTCAAATACGATTCTATAAGCCAAACATATAACGTCGGCGTGTTCGATGACAGGTATAAGCCTGTAAGCGAGTACCCTGTTTCAGGAGCTGATAACGTGGTCTTGGATATAGCGTACTCTTGGAATGTGCAGAACACAGTTTACCCGACACCCCTTCCATCCGAGCTAAGTTTCACAAACATGTCTGTATCGTATAAGAGTGGATTTATACTGTTCGAAGGCAAACGGTACAAGGACCCGGCTGTAAACAATACAGTAAGAGTTTACGCTTCAATAAAGAACAATTCTAGCACAACATTACATGTTGAAAACTGGGGTTTCCCGTTGTCAGTCCTATACGATGACAACCAGCATGTTTCACAGGCACAGCTGTCCCCAAGCTTCGGTGTAGGAACAGTGTCCACTGAAATTTACGGCAGAAAAATGTTTTTTCAAGCAGACGCAACAATAACTTTTACCGTCAAATATCCTGACGGCACAGTAGCACCCAATGCAACCGTGAAGGCTATGGACATGTGGGAAACGACGACATACGCTTCTGCAGTAACGGACGCTAACGGAAGATGCAGTATAACCTTGCCTCAAGGAGATTACATGGTTCACGCTGAAAAATCAGGGTACAGTCCAAGCTATTCAACATACTACAATTTCTCTCAGGATATGACGGCTGAACTTTGGCTTAGGCAGGCTACAACCACAACACCGACACCAACGCCAACGGCGGCACCTGCACCGGTTTTCCCAAAAGACCTTTCTCCGGGTGAAACGTACAGCTACTACGCTGAGTTTAACCTTCCAACATGGGCTTACGGAAAGATAGGTGTAGCACACGCCCTCAAAGTTTACAAGGAGGGTATGCCGTTATACTTCGGCGGCCCGTTCTACTGCTTTGAAGTTTTTAGATTAAGGCTTCCGTAAAAAATTTATTAGTGCGCACGTCCAACATTTTTTGGCGATATAATGTCCCTTCCAACCGAAAAAGAGGAGCTTAGAAAGTATCTTGTCGAAAACTATTCAACTGAAGAGGTTGGAGGAATACTGTATGTTACTCCAAGTGGCACATGCGAGCCTCAAGTGGTCGAATACAGGGTTTCTGACACAACACCTTACCCGATAAAGTTTAAGCAGAACGTTGCAAGAAACTATGTTCACAGGAACATACGTTCTGTCCAAGTATATGGCGCACAGGCTTTGCTTAGAAAAGTTTGCACAATGTACAAGGACCCGGTAATAGACTTCGACCTCAAGCCTGTTAAAACGAGGAACGTTATATTTCATCTTATAAGCTGGAAGGTTACAGGAGACATTGTAAGCAACATGTACAACAAGAGTGTTGAAGGCCAAGAAGGTGATGCTGTAACATGGAGGTGGCGTGCGTGCCCAACGGACCCGAACGCCTACAGCTGGGAAAACGTTGCAGGAAGTGCAGACCTTACACCCAACTGGTCACATAATTTCACAGAAGACTCTACGGGAACATACCTTTCAAGAGTGTCACAGTCTTTAAGTAAAATTAGTCCAGGAAGCTCTGTTGACGCAAGTGCGTCATGGAGCACAGGAGGGCTTGGAAGCGTAATATTCACTCTCCTCCAGATATTTTTAACTGGAACGGTTACGCTCAGAAACGGATACGATGTAACAGTAAACTACACTTGGAAGGGCCAGACGCAGAGCGTAAGCAGGCACATCGACACCAAAGTAATACTTCCAGTTGAAGGAAACGTGGGGGTGGCATGGGATTGAGTGCAAGAAGAAGCGAGGACCCTGAAGTGTGGAAGCCTATTATTGACAGGGTGATGTTTCAGGTAGCATATAGGCAACTTGGTATGGTGGCACTATACTGTCCAATAGACGTTGCAGCACAAGCCATAGACATGCTGTGCAAGGAGGGAAAAGGCTCATGGAAATGGCTTCTTGAAGGAAGGGTTCTAGTGTGGGATAACGTTCCAATAGACAGTGCTCTAACAATACACTTGTACGTGCTAGGAGGGAAGGCTAGAAGAAAGAACACAGTCTTCATAAGACAAGGCTTCTGGAGAATGTATGTGGTAGAATCTGCTTTAAACGTGTTCAATAGGTCGGTCGCAGGAAAGCTTTTGTCCAGAATATAACTATTTTCTTAGAAGACCCTCCCTCTTTATAACCCTTATCTTTACCTCGATATAGTCTCCCTCATCTATTTTCATTAGTGTTCGAATAGTTTTAGGTATCCATATCCTGTGCTTCCTCTGAACCTGGCACGTGAACGTGGGAGACCAATCCTCTGACATGTTTTCGGATAAGTGTACCAGGTATATAAACTTAATACACAAAATATTATTTACTCTAGAATACAAAGTTTAGGCAGGTGATAGTATGAATTTAGAAGATTTGAAGACATATAAGGCGTGGAGCACGAAAGTTGCGACAGTGCTTTCTAGAAAGGTTGACCCAATAGGCACAGAAGCCGACATACTTGAGGACGTTGTAGCTGAAGTTAGAACGTTGAGGATTGCTAACAGGGAAGTAGAGTTTCCTGGAATAAAGAGGGCTTGGGCTGACGGAATAGTACAGGGTGCTACAGCATACTTCAGGGACAAGGTTAAGAAGGACATTATGCCAGCACAGTACGCTAAAGACGACAACCTAATCATAGAACCACTTTACAGGCCAAAAATATTCAACATGAGCGACTTCACAATAACATGGTCTGGTGTAACACCTCCAGCCGCAGTAGACCTATTAGACCCAGGTGGAACAGCTGGAGCCTACAGCCTACAGACTGACAAGGAGCTGATAATATTAACTGACATCGTAGCATTAGACGCTACACCGGGTGTAAGCGAAATACTTGCAACAGTTGACGGTGAAACCCAGAGGCCTGTAGTATGCAGAAAAGACTTTCTAGCGACAGACCTACACATATTCGAGTTCCCGTTCCCACTTGTAGCAGACATAAACGTAAGGCTTCAGGGAAGAGTTGAAAGTGCAAGCGGAAGCTTCACATACCTTCCAATAGGAATACACGTGGTACTAGGATCAGTGCAGGCTAAGACCCTATCATAGGGTAAGCCTTGAAAATGGAGGGAACATAACAAATGGCCAAACCCCCAATTTTTAGTTTAAAAACCCACACCCACTCTATAACGTTCGCACAGCATAGACATGATGCTGTAACAACAGGAACCGCTGACACAGGAAGCGGAGATTCAACGGTAACATTATCCTACGAGTACTACGATAAAGGTTTACCTGGACATCTTCCAGGAGACCCTGTCCACACGCACAACGTTACAGTAAGCCCTCACGTTCACGCTTCATGTGTTACAGCTGGGACAGCTAACACTGACACTGTAGCGTCAACTGTTTCAGCTTTCGGTTCAGCTGAACACGGTTCAGCATTGCCTGGAAGGCTTCCAGGAGTTAAAGCGTCACATGTTCACACTCCAACAGTTGTCGGACACGCTCACGGTGGAGTTGCAAGCGGTACAGATAACACAGCCTATGCTACTGAAACTGCAACAGTTTCAGCTGATGTAAGGAGTTGATGAAAGTTGAACGATTCAACATATTACGACCTTAAGGCCCCCATAAGAAGCCTAATCCTTAAAGAGAACCTTAACTTTGCACTAATATTTCCACAGGACACTAGAAAAGAAATGAGGTTCGAGTTGTACTTTTTTAGGGTTGCGAGAACATATCCTCTTGAAAGAGTTTACGTTTTAACTGATAAAGACGGTAACGTTATAGAAATGAACCCAGGTGACACACTCGACTTCAAATACCTTGGTGAAGTAGGCCTCGGATCAGGTGACGACATTTTCACAATGAGCGAGGAAAGACCATATAGGATACTTCACTTCGGTATAGGAGTTAGCCCTGAAAACGTTAGAGTATGGAAACAGCAGCCTATAGGCTATACTGCGACAGCATGGAGTAGGAACATGCCTACTACTGCAGGAGACCCTGTAGACTACTTTACTGGAAAGGAAAGCCCATTCGACGAGCCTACAAAGGTAAGTGAGACAGTAATGTGGTATAAGGGTTCACTTAGCCTAGCATTCTACAACGGTGAACCAGTATCAGTGACACCAAAACTTCACTTTGTAGGTGCAGGATACGATACATGGCTTTTAGACGACAAAACTCTAGCTGACAAGTTTGTGAAAGGAGTTATACCGTGCAGGTTTATAACGGTCGGAGGACTCTACGAAGGACAGTACACTGTTCCAGACGAGTGGAAGGGTAAAGGCTTCTCTTACAGCATGTCAGATGTAAAGAACCTTATAAGGGGAGGTGGAGTGTAATGGAGTTCAATATAATAGCTACAGTTGGAACAAGTGAAGTAGACCTTGCACCATATCCTAACGGAAGCTCGACAGTACCGAACGGTAAAACTAGAACAGTATATTCTGCAGTTTTAACAAACACAGGAAGTGGAGCGAACACTATAACACTAAAAATATACAAGGGTACAAGCATGGAAACCTCATTCGACATATCCATACCTTCTCCTGGAACACTTGCGATAGCAAACTCGGGTAAGCCGATAATTGTTATACCTTCGGGGAGAACGTTTAAAGCTGTAGCGTCAGCTGCAAGCGTAAAAGTGCTTATGGTTGGAGAAGATAAGTAATGTACGTTGAAAAAAGGCTCCTAAAGAGCGTTGACCTAGCACAATTAGGATACCATTTCGTTAAAAGTGTAACAGTCTACGCTCTAGCAGTGTAGAAGGTGAATTAAATGGCTAGGTCACTGCTGGGAGACTTCGTAGACACGATTGTGCCATCTGGAAATGGTGTAGTGCTACGGTACACGTTCAGGAAAAAGGGTAAAGTTCACAAAATATACCACTATGTTTCATCAACATGCGATGTCACCGTATTGAATAGTGGAGCCCAAGTCTTCCCTGTAGAGGGGAAGATTAGGGCCTACAACATTTTTTTAGTCCTAGACCTTCCTGAGCCTCTACAGTTTGATTCTGGAGAGGAGCTTCAAATAAGGTATGAAAACAGTTCTGGAGGTAATGTTAGAATTGTCTCAGGGTTCACAGGAGCCTACGATTGACAGAAAATATATTATTGGCACGGTTAAAGGAAAGGTTAAGCTTCCAGAAGTAGGCTCTGAAACAAAGCGTCCGTCTGGGGAAGTCTAATGAGCGTTATAGCACCGACTTCGGACAGGCGTGTTTCAGCCAAGGCTACCACCCTAGTTTTTAACACGTACGGTGGACCTTTTCTACAGCATATATTAGGTGATAGGGGAGAGCATGTTGTAGTCCATCCGACAATACCCCTTTCACCGTTCCGTTTCATGAAATATTGTGGAGACCTTTATATTGCTGGAACGCCTCCGTCAAGGTTTGATGGAAGAAACTTTATGGGGGTTATGCTTTATCCTCCACCCTTTAAGGTTTCAAGCGGTTCAATTGTTGGAGATAATCTTATACTTTGTGGGCTGGACGTTATACACGTTTACAGCCTTAGGACGGGTGAAATGATTAAATCGTTTTATGATTACAGTATTCTAACCTATTTTGAGCCTGTTTCAGGGGGATATGTTGGAGGATGCACACGTGTTGTAGCACACGTTGACACAGCATTTAACGTGCTAAACGTTTTCCCAGTAAAAGGGTATTTTGTACATTATGCGGTCTACGATGGAGGATACTATTACACGTCAGAGGACGCCAAGTACGTTAGAAAATATGATTCAAGCGGAAACCTTGTAGCTGAAAAGTTCATGTACTATGTTTCAAGTTTAACCCGTTTAAGTGATGGAATCTATGTAGTATACGATGACGGTGTAGCTAAGCTAGATGGTGGCTTAAACGTAGTCGACTCAATTTACATGTCTCATGCCCTACTAGTATGTGAGGTAGGAGACTACCTTTACATTTCATCAGCCTCATCTACGGTGTTCAAGGTGAACAAGCTCACCAAAGAAGTTGTAGGTGCGTACTCTTTTTCTGGAAGAGACATATACTCGTTGCGGGCTACCGATGATGGAAACATTATAATGTCCCTGTACGATTGGTCTGTTAAGAAATATTTTATCAAAATCTTTTCCCCGGACATGGTTGAGCTTAACTCGTTTTCAGAGGACGATGTATCGTTTATTAATGGAGTGTATGATGCGTGGAAGGTTCCTGGAGAAAACAGGGTTATAGCGTCAAGCCCAGTTTGGGGAGTTGACTTCGTGTTCGACATGAGCACTAAGGAGATTACTGCCACATATACTAATTTTGTGGTGTACGATATAGATTATAATGGAAAGTTTTATGCAACTGCATTACCACTTATTGGAGAGGTTAGAATATTCGACAGCGACCTTAACCTCGTAACCTCACTTCACCTGTACGCTCCGTCATCGGTCAAATTCTATGGGGACAAACTGTATGTAGCAGATTACTTCGCTAACCAAGTTTACGTGTACGATTCAAGCTTTAACCTACTAGACTTCTACGACGTGAGCAAAATTTTCACCAACTACCCGATTTGGACTATTGGAAGGGTTAACGGAAAATGGTTTCTTTCAGACCTTTACTCTAAAATAGTATTTTTCGACGACAACTTTAAGCCAATAAACTCTATACCAGTATCAGGATTAAACGATACAATAATAGATTTCGCAGAATATGGTGGAAAATATTATGTGCTAGGAAACCATACAAGTACAGTTTACCAGATAGACTTGAACGGGAACGTTATAGCAAAATACAGTTACCCGTACGCTGAAGCTGACAAGGTTTTCCCATCACATACTGGTGGAATAGTGTTCGTTGGGCCGAACGAATACATAAGGTTCTTCAGGGACATGCAGGTTGAAAAGGTTATACCGTATGTTACAAGATACTTTTACAGGACGCCTAAAGGAAACTATGTAGCGTCAAACTATACTTCAGGACCGTTAAGCGGTGTAAGAGAATACGATTTAGACGGAAACCTTGTAAGAAGGGTTATAATATCGAATGTTATAGCGTTCCAGGCGTGCATCCTATCAGACGACAACATAATCGTAAGCGACATATTCTCTTCAGAGGTGAGAAAATACGATTGGAGCGGTAACCTTATATGGCGTGTCGAATGCACGCACAGTCCAAAGATAAGCCCGAGAAGCGACTTCAGCGGAGTATGGCTTTACGGGCCCGATGAGGTTAAGATAATAGACTTGAACGGTTCAGTTAAAACCTTCATATCTGAGCCTGGAAACATGTTCCTAGGAGTGTTCGAAGACGACCGCTTCGTCTATATATTAGATGTTAACGCAAAGATAAGGAGGTTCAGTAAAACGGGACAGCCGATGGGAACAGTGTACGAGACAACAGAAATGCTTGGCCTAACGTGGTTGACTGGAGGAACATCTGAGACAACAGCACCATATCATATATTCCGCTAAATTTAAATAATGCTTTACCGTAAAGAAGGTGATGCCTGAGCAGGAGCAACAGCAGATTAGGGGACCTTTTGGGCTTTGGCCCTATCCAATACTCAACGTCATACTACTGTTTATTCTAGCGTTAACTTCTCGGGCTACTGTTCCCGAAAGGAGAGGTATAAGAACATACCAGTTTGTAAGAGACGAGAAGGGTAGGATAATAGAGATTCTTGAAATTGAAAAGTGATTGTTATGAGCGTTAGAAAGAAGGTTGGGGATAAGGTCAGCGACATAGTGGAGAAGATTCCTGAAAGCCTAAAGGAGGCAACCGTACCATACATTATACTGTTGGCTGAAGAAATTTCGAGAGAGATGGCTGAACAGTTCAAGGAAGCAGTCCCATCGATTAAAACCGAAAAGGTTGAGCATCCGAGCCAAGTTGTCTCAAAGGTGTTCGAGCTAGCTAAGGTTTCGGGTAGAGGAAAGATTAGGGAAATGATTGTTGAAACAGATTCAGCAGACTATAGGATGGAGTTGAACGTTGACGGACACGGCAAGATTCCATGGCATTCAAAAATATCTGACCTCATGAGCGTAGGCCCCCTCCTAGAATACCTTGACGTCTTCCAAGAAGATGGAAAGTTCACTATTAGGGTAAGCGACATAAACTTTATCAAAGGATTCCAAGCCTACATAAACCCCATCACCCAGGTAACAATGTATAAGTCGATAATAGTGTACGACATTCAGACCACCGGCGAATAAAATTTAAATAATATAGTGTCAACTATACTGGTTAAGGTGAGTATGTGTTGAGTAGTGTAGAGATATTGGGATATTTAAAGAGGCAACTTGGTATTATAACGAACAGGCTTGAAGAGATAGGCGTAATAGTTAACCCATACGACGACCACGTTTTC
>Ga0080004_1118589_pt1 | contig 23533 bp, 27 predicted proteins | sample WasSprMetagenome_FD_69207 | JGI IMG/M metagenome (GOLD analysis project Ga0080004, IMG submission 69207) | Sulfidic aquatic microbial communities from Washburn Spring, Yellowstone National Park, USA - WS (SPADES assembly) (version 2) | ecosystem: Environmental > Aquatic > Thermal springs > Hot...
AAGTTCTTTGGATTCATTATTCCAAGGCTGTAAAGAACTGCTAAAGTTAAAGCAATAATCAAAATAGCCCAGCCATAAGTCATTAGATATTCCATTGCAGCTTGAGATTTGAATTTTATCTCATTAAATAGAGAATCTTTTTCTTCTTTATCTTTATCCTCTTTTATTACTTCTTTAATTTTTCTCTTCACAATATTCTTTTGAAAAAAAATTTAAAAAACTTTTGCTTTCCTTTCCTTTGAACTTTTTATCTATACAAAAAATCCGATACTGCAATAGGCAACAACACTATCAAAATCTCCAGTTGCTTCTCCGGAGTTTGAGTAGTTTAGCAATACTGGTTTTGCTTTCTTTTCTTTTGCAAAAAGAATTGAGCAAGCAATTGGAGCATAGCCACAAATGGAATCTTCTTCTTCAAATATTCTTTCGTAAAAAGCCTCTTCGTTGAGCTTTAAAATTTCATTTATTACTTTCTCATCCTTTTTCTTAGCAACTTCAGCACTTTCGTAGTGGTCAAAGTCAGAGCTAGCTATTAAAACAATTTTTTCTTTTGTTTCTTTCTCAGCTTTTATTATAGCTTGAGCTAAGTCCTTAGCCTTTTCTAAGCTTTGGTCTAGCATAGCTATTGCAACAATTTTAAAGTTTTTTGCTACATATTGAAGGAAAGGAAGCTGAACCTCTATGCTGTGCTCTTGTGAATGAGCAAGTTCATCTTCTCTTGCAAATTTTGAATTTTTTATTATTGCTTTTGCAAGCTCTTTATTTGTTTCAACAACCCCAAGAGGAGTTTCCCAATCTTGCATTGAAACCGCTACCAAAGAACCAAAGCCAGTGTGGTTAGGACCAATTATAACTGCTGTTCCTTCAAAATCTTTTAACTGAGCATATGAAAAGGCAGCAACATTTCCAGAATATATGTAGCCAGCATGAGGTGCAATAACAGCTACAGCATTTCCTTTTTTCTTTTTTCCTTCAAAAAATTTTTGTAAGAGCTCTTCTATTCTTTCTTTCGAATAAGGATAGAAGCTTCCATTAAACAAAGCTTTTCTCATAATTTTCTTTTTCAAGATAAATTTTTATTTCTTTTTTATTGATAAAAATATAAGTAAGAATATGTTGAAAGCAATTTTATTTGACCTTGGAGACACTCTAGTTGATGTATCCACTTGGAAAAAGAAATTTCCAAGAGCGATTGTAAATTTTCTTTTTTCTTCATATGGCATTCCAAAAAATATTGCTAAAGAAAAGTTAATGATTGCTTTAAAAGAAGTTGAGGAGATTTCTAAGGTTAAAGAAATAGATAAGATAGAAGAAGCTTCAAGAATTTATTCATCTTTGCTAAAAGAAGCTGGTTATGCTGTAAAAAAGAAAGAGATTTTGGATTTTACAATTAAATTTAGGGATAAACATTTAAAGTTGCTTCCTTATGCAAAACAAACTTTAAAGTTATTAAAGAAAAAAGGTTATACTTTATACGTTGTTTCAAATGCAAAAAAAGACAGGTTAAAGAGATTTTTAGAGATTTCAAACATAAGACGATTCTTTACAAAAATCTTTATATCTGGAGAAGTAGGAACAACAAAGAAAGAAAGACTCTTCGAAGTTTTTCTTAATTCAACTGGTTTAAAACCAAGTGAATGTTTGATGGTTGGAAATGATCCAGAAAACGACGGAGCTGCTCTTAGATATGGAATTCCTTTTTGTTTGGTTTCGAAGGATAAAAACGCAAAAAATTATACATTCAAAATTTCTAGTTTGAAGGAACTTAAGAGGGTTTTAGAGGTTTTTGATAAAAGTGTTGAATCATAAGTTATGGAAGCTAGCAACACATTATAAATGCTTCAGTAACCGTCAGCCATCTTTATACTCTTTACTACTAAGTACTTTAATCTTTCGCTATCTACATTATGCTCTTTTGCGATTCTTTCTGCTTGTCTGAATTTATTTTCAAAGTAGTTGTAAGCTTTTTTTGCAGCTGAATAAGCATCTCTTTCGTGAAGGTTTTGGAATTTTAGATTTTTGCAAAGTTTTTCTTTTTCTTCTTCTTTCATATCAGTTTTTGGATAAAATAGCTTAGCATTAAATATCGAAGCTATCTTTCTAACAACTTTTGGAACTTTTCTTCGATCTGTAGCGACTATTATTGGAGTACCATAAGTTTTTATTGTTTTTATTACCCATTCCTTTTCAGCATTCTTTTTGAAAACTATTCCAACAAGATTTCCTTTTAAATCTAAAAAAGCAATTGCAAAGTTTGTTCCTGGGTCAACACCAATTATCAGATACAGCCAATCACCTTTGGGCCCGCAGGGAATCGAACCCTGACTCTCCAGCTTGTAAGACTGGCGTCTTAACCATTCGACTACGGGCCCACAAAATATTTTGGAAAATTTCTTTTATAAAATTTATTTTAAATTTACAATAGTTATATTTTTGTATAACCTTTGTGTATTCTACTTTTTATCCAAAGAGAGTTATGGGGGCTAGAAGCCAAGGGAAATAGAATTTTGCTATCAGTAGAATCGCTAAAGCTGTTAGAGGAACTGTTATGTTATCATCCAAAAATTCTATTCTTTCTACAAAAGCAGTTATTATTGCTGCGATTATTCCAGCAATTCCGAGCTTCGCTCCAATTATCGAATCTAAGATTATCATTGCATAAGTTCCTTCCCAAGCTTTTATTCTCTTTCCATATTTTAGGTTTCTTACAACTCCCGTTATTCCATCACCCCAAGCCATGAAAAGCAGAGGAACAACTCCTAGCCAAAAAGAATTATCGATGAACCAAGTAAAGAATACAATTGCAGCCCAAATTATGCAAAAATCAACTTCATAATAGTTTTCTGGGTCTTGGAACCAATAAAGAAGTTTGTTGAGCTTATGTGTTGAATAAGTCATAAGAGCAAGACCCAAAGCTAAGATTGTTGGAAGATAAGGTTCATGAAAGTAAAAAGGAAGAAGCAATGCTGTTAAACCTCCTGAAAGGAAATGAATAACTTTTCTTCCAAAATAGCATGCAGAATGCTCTGTTCTTCCTTTTTTTACTGCAAACGAATAAACCCATTTTGATATAAAGAAGATTACAAAAAGATTCCAAAATAATAGAATCGTTGTTATTGGAAGATCCTGAAGAACCGAATTTTCTATTTGCATGATAAAAAATATTTTTGCTTATATAAAATTCTGAAAAATATTTCGCTATTTGTCTATGCTTTATCCATAACTTGGGTTTGGTTGAACTTCTTCTCCTTCATCAGCAAACTTTGCTTTCCAAAGAGATCCGTAGCTTGATTTTAAAAGTTCTTTTATATCCTTGCTTTCTTTTAAAGCTTCTTCAACATGCTTCTTTTCTATGTATTCTGAGCCTTCGGCTACAGCAAAGTCTCCAGCTCTTCTTATTATTCCTGAAAGCTCTCTTAGTCTTAGAGTATAGCCATTCGCGTTATCTATTGCCTTTGCCTTTTTTCTAGCGATTGTAGCGATTAGCTCCATAGCCTTTCTTTTCATATGAGGAATATTTCCAGCGTTTTCGATTTCTTGAGCTATGAATTGGAATAGCTTGAGCTTATTTTCTTCTGTTGGTTCCATGTAGGTTTTCATTAAAATTTGATAACCATTTCCAGTTATTCTTGAAAGCAAAGGAGGAAGTATCATTTGAATATCGTTTATGTTTGCTGCAGCAACAAGAATAAAATCACAAGGAACATTATCAACTCTTACTATTGCTCCTGTGCTTGTTGGATTCTTTCCTATTATTGGATATTTCTTTTCTTGCATAGCAGTTAGCAAGTAACGTTGAAGGTTTCCAAGAGTTGGTATCTCATCTATAAAAAGAACTCCTTCATGAGCTTCATGAATAGCACCAGCAACAACTCTTGTATAAGGTAAGCTTCCAAGCTCTTTGTGTGAGCCATAAGGATCGTGCTCAACATCTCCTAAAAGCTCTGTTTCGCTAGCTCCTGTTGCTTGAACAAAAGTTTTTCTATTTAATGGCACTATTACTTTTCTTTTTTTGATTATTTTTTTATCAAACTTAAAAACAAGTATTGAGTTTTCATCGTACCTTTGGAATAGCAAATCACCCTGTTTTAATTCTTCCTCTTCTTTCTGAATTAAATCACCAAAAGGAGAGTGAATGTATTTTTCAGCTCCACAATTTGGACATATTTCTTCTTTATAGCTACTTACATATCCACATTTTCTACATCTATAACCAAGCTTCTCAGCTATTTCTGTTGGAGCATCTATTGCTGGGATTATTTTAAAAAGTTTTCTTTTTAGCTTATTTTCTCTTTCTATATCCTCTTTTTTTCTAATCTCAACGATTGGCCTATTATGGTTTTCTGGGTTGTCTACTACACTAATCTCTTCTGTTGGTTTTGGTAGCAAAGAAGCCATTGCTTGAGCTATCATACTTTTTCCAGTTCCTGGTGGTCCAACAAGCAAAACATTTCTTCTCTGCTTTGCAGCGATTTTTACAATTTTTACAGCATAATCTTGTCCAATAACTCTATCTATAAGCTCCTTTGGAATTTTAATGTCTTTCGTTGATTCTATTTCATCAATCATAGCATCAATATTCTTATTTCTTTTCTACTATTTATTTCTTTTCCGAAAGGATTTTAATTTGGTTTCTTTAAATAATAAATGATGTATCCCCTTGATTTAGAAGCTCTTGTAGCAGAAACAAATTGGAAGGAGATGCTTATTGATTTAGTAGAAACTGAAAAGCTCGATCCTTGGAGCATAGATATAGCTTTTGTAGCTGATAAATTTGTTGAAAGGGTTAGAACACTTCAAATGCTTGATTTGCATGTTGCTGCGAATGTTGTTCTCGCCTCTTCGATTCTTTTAAGAATGAAAGCAGAAACTTTACTTTTTGAAGAGGAGGAAGAACCTAACGGAGAAGTTGAGACAACAAGAGTAATTCCACAGATTCCATCACTTACTTTAAAGCTTAGACTTCCTCCACCAAGAAGAGTTACTCTTCAGGAATTGATAAGAGCAATAGAAGAGATAATGAAGATCCAGCAAAGAGTCAAAAAACCATTGCAACAACAGCCCCAACAAATTCCAATTCAAATAAATCTTAATGAAAAAGAAATCGATATCGATAAATTAATGGAAGAAACCTATAAAAGCGTTAGAGAAAAAGTAGATTCATACGGATTGGTAACGTTTTCTCAGCTTGTAAAAAACAAAAGCGTTGAAGAAATAATAAGAACTTTTGTCCCGCTTTTATTTTTGATGAAAAACGGAAAAGTTTTACTATTTCAAGAAGAATTTTTTGGAGAAATTTTCATAAAAGTTCTGTGAGAGTATGGAAGATGAAAAGAGAATCGAAGAAAGAAATGTTATTGAAGCAATTCTTTTTATGAGTTCAAAACCATTAACAATTTATGAGATCTCACAACTCTCTGGAATAGCATCAGTTGGCTATGTAAAAGAGCTTTTAGAAGAACTAAAACAAAAGTTTTCTTCTAATGATTCAGCAATAGAAATCTTAAATTTTGGAGATTCTTGGCAAATGAGTGTAAAGCCAAAGTATCTTGATAAGGTTAAAACTATAACAAAAAGTGAACTCAGCAAAGGAGCAACAAGAGTTTTGGCTTATATATACCAAAACCAACCAGTTCTTCAAAGCGAAGTAGTAAAAATTCTTGGACAAAGTGTTTATGAGTATGTTAAAGAATTGATGAAAAAGGGTTTTGTTGAAGCAGTAAAAAAAGGAAGGACAAAAGAACTAAGAACAACACAAAAGTTTAAACAATATTTTGAGTTGTAAAATGCAAAAAATAAGGTTTGTTTTTGTTGAACCAAAATATAAAATAAATTTTGGGCATTCATTAAGAGTTTTAAAAAATTTTGGTTTTGATGAAATCTATGTTGTTAATCCAAGGATAAAATTTGATAAAGGAGTAGAAAAATTTTCAAAGCATGCTAAGGATTTAATAAAAAAAATTGTTGTTGTTGATTCTATTGAAAAGGCAATAAACGGAGTTTCTATAGCAACAACAGGAATAAAAGAAAAAGCAAAGCATCGTTATTTTAATTTAATCAATCCAAAAAAGCTAACTCAGCTTATAAAAGAAGGAAAAGAGCTTACAATAATAATTGGAAGAGACGACATTGGTCTTAAAAAAGAAGAAATTGCGAAATGCGACTATGTTTTAAATATTGAATCGAGTAAAGAATATCCAACACTAAACCTTTCGCATGCACTTGCAATAATAGCTTATTTTGCTTTTATTTCAGAAAAGAAAGAACTAAAAAGCAAAGGCAGAGATAAAGAAGTAGAAGAAATCAAAAAAATAATAAGGAAAGAGATATTTAAGATGGTAAATCAAACAAACATAAGAGAAAAAGAGAAAGTTGCTTTTGCTATTTCAAGTATTATAAATAGAAGTGATGCTACTTTACTTGAATTAAAAGCATTTCTTGCTTTTCTTAAAAAAATTACTTCTTCTTAGGTTTTACGATTTTTACTCTTGCTGGTGTTAGTAGAAGTCTTGATTCGTCTATCATTGCAATGTCTCCATTTATTTTTGTTACGTAATCTTTCAGTGATTGAATTATTTGCTGTGTTTTGTTTGGATATCTTGCTTTTATCTCGCTTATCTTTAGCAAAATTACGTTTCTTTTTTGAAGTTCTTCTTCAACAACTTTTACGTCTTCTTCTTTTTGTAGCACTATCGGTTTTACATAAAAATCAGCTGGTTCAGTTAGTACATCAACGTTTTCCATTTCTGCTGTTGTTAAATACTCTTCAATGTTTTGCTCTTTTCCAAGCCCAAGTGCAGAAGCAAGTTTATCGAGAACTCCCACAAACTCACCTAATTATCTTTAATATTTGAGATTTTAAATATTTTTCTATTTTCATGCGAAAATTAGATTAATTTATAATTTTTAAAAAAATTAATGGAAAACTTGTATGAAGATCTGGAGTTCATACTCTTTACTATTTTTTTCTTAGTTTTTGTTATTATTCTTGTTAGAATCTATCCTATTGTGGAAGTAGTACCATTCCTTATTTCTTTATCGATTCCTATAATTTCTTTATTGGGCTTGTATTCATTTTTTATAGAGCCGAATTTTTTACTTTCAACAACAAGTATTGATCTAAGCCTTAAATCCTTACCCAAATCCTTTAAAGGTTTTAAAATTGTTCAAATTAGTGATTTGCACTTTGGTTCTTCTTTATTTCCTTTCATATATATTTTGGTAATGGATAAAGTAATGGAATTGCATCCAGATATTATTGTTGTAACTGGTGATTTGGTAAGTGATAAGCACGCGATCTCGCAGGCAGTATCATTTGTTGATTCTCTATCTAAAATTGCCCCAACCTATGTTGTTTTTGGAAACGGAGACCATCGTGAAGGTTTAAATGCTTACCATTTTCTTTTCTCCAAAGCCAAATTACTTTTAAATTCACATACTTTTATTCAAAGGGGTCATAGCAAAATTTGTCTTGCCGGGGTCGATGACCCATATTCTGGCTTTGATAATTTAGAAAAAGCACTTCCAAAAGATAACTCTTTTAAGATTCTTTTATCACATTCACCACAAATAATTGGAAAAGCAAGAGGAAAAGTAGATCTTATTCTTGCTGGTCATACTCATGGTGGTCAAGTTTGTCTTCCTTTCTTCGGAAGTTTATTTGTTCCCTTACCAGAGGAATATAAAAAATATACTTACGGACTATTCTTTGAGAATTCTACTTGTATGTTCGTAAGTAGGGGTATAGGAGTAGCAACACTTTATCCAGTAAGACTTTTTTGCTTTCCGGAGATTGTTGTTTTGACCTTTTACTAAATAAAATTTTTATTTAGTGGATAGCTTTTGATGCGTGCTTATTTTTTAGTTATATTTAAGAAATTTTGGTTTTGAAACTGGATTTTTTTAAATTTTAGATGTCTTTATTCTTTTGCAAGATTTTTTAAATATCTTTGAGAAAAATCTACATGAAAAAATTTTTAAAATTATTGCTCTTGATGGCTTCTTCAATTCTGTTGTATTCTTTCTTGATAGAGCCAAACTTTGTAGCAACGACTTATATCGATTTAAATTTTTCTTCTTTGCCAAAATCTTTTAAAGGTTTTAGAATCGTTCAACTAACTGATTTACATTTTGGTTCGACATCATTTTTAGTTTATCCTATTGTTCTAGAGAAAGTGAAAGAACTAAAACCAGATATAATTGTTATAACGGGTGACCTTGTAAGCAGCAAATCTGCAGTTAATCAAGCAGCTTCTTTTGTAAATTCTTTATCTAAAATTGCGCCAACGTATATAATTTTTGGAAATTGGGACCATTGGGAAAATTTGGAGAATTACTCTTTTCTTTTTTCTAACGCGACATTACTTATAAATTCAAACACGTTTTTGCATAGAAACAACGAAAGTATTTGTTTGGTTGGAGTTGATGATCCTTATACTGGCTTTGATGATCTTCAAAAAGCACTTCCAAAAAATTGCTCTTTTAAAATCCTTCTTGCTCATTCACCACAAATAATTGGAAAAGCAAGAGGAAAAGTAGATCTTATTCTTGCTGGTCATACTCATGGTGGTCAAGTTCGTTTTCCTTTTATTGGAGCATTATTTGTTCCTTTGCCAGAAGAGTATAAAAAGTATACTTATGGATTGTTTTTTGAGAATTCTACTTACATGTTTGTAAGCAGAGGCATAGGGACAAGAGTATTGCCAATAAGATTTTTGTGCTCTCCAGAGATTGCTGTAATTCAACTCAACAAATAAAGTGCTAAGTTATTGCACGTATATTTACTCCTGGCGTGGTAATTGCTCCACGAGTTTGATAGAAGTTTCCAACAGCTAAGCATTTTACATAATCTATAAATCCACTTTGAGTTTGAACAATTTTAATTGCGATTTCTTTTGAAATGTATTGAGCAATTGGAATTGAAACATTTGCAAAAGTTGTAACGTTTTTTGAAATAGAAGTTGTATCGATTTCGTATTTCTTCAGCACGCTTCCGTTTTTAGCGATTAGCAGGAAATACATTCCTGCAGAAGGATATGAAACTACCTGAAAGCTTAAGAAAGGAAGATAAACTTCAAAGAAATCAGAAGTAAGGTTTCCAAAGGATGTAGTTTTTCCAGCGCAGGTTGTTGCAAAGTTTATTCCAGAGTAGCCACTCCATGCTCCACCAAACGGTGCTTGACAAGAATTTGTAGTGCAAAGTATAAAGCCTGTTCCATCCCTTTTCCAATTATTGAATCCTTCTGAAAAGTTGCCATTTTTTAGTTGTATCATTGCAGGATAATAGCAAGTTGAAGTTCCAGGAATACAACCAAATTTACAATAGCTTGGGCAACCACTTGAATAATAAAATTCTGATGAGATAGAATAACTTTGATTACCTATCACTACTTCTACTTTCCTTAAAGAGCCACTTGCTACAAAATCAATTTGCTTTACTTGAGCTTTTGAAATGTTTATTTTTCCTTCTAATGTTTTTGAAGCAATTATCTTATAGGTTTGATTTTTCATATCGTGAAATGGAAATATTTCGAGTTTTCCAGTTGTTTTGTTTGATGATTCGTTGTAATAAGAATAGAAATGAAGAACAACAAATCCCCTTGGGTTTGAAAAGTTTTGAATCTTTTCTAAAACGAATTCAACACCTTTGAAAGAATAATTATATGGAAAACCATTCTCTAAAATGCAAACGCTTCCATTTTCTTTAGAGAATAGTTTGCATAATCCAAACCTTGTTGCTTTTACTCCGTTGAAATTTGAATCATAAAAGTTTGTTAGAAGTTTATCAAAAAAGTTTTTTGCTTCAGAAGTTACGTTGCAATTTTCTTTACAATAAACAACAACTGTAGAGTTCTTTATGTAACTTTCGTTATCGATTTTTAAATGAGAATAGCTTAAAAATTGTGCAATCCAAAACTTTGAACCATTAGCAAATGAATAAGTTAAATTTAGCTTTTGCATTTCTTGCTTATTTATTTCGTTGATAAAGCTTGGCATAGTTGTATTAGTAGATATCGGCGAGGGAGATTGTTGAGGTGGTTTTATGTAAAAGAAAAGGGCTATCGTAGCCATCACTAAAAGAATTAAAATTATTTTTGCTTTTTCCATATGAAATTTTCTTTATCAATTTTTAAATACTTTTTGAAAAATTAGGGAAAGATTTAAATATACCAAAATCATTAAGTTAATCAAGGCGCCAGATGGTGGAAAAATGGTAAATCCGACTGAAACTTTGGGTGAAGAATTTAGCGCAGAACAAATAAAAATAGTAACCGTTGGTGTGGGCGGAGCAGGAAACAACACTGTTAACAGACTTTTAAAAACAGGAGTAAAAGGAACTGAGCTAGTAGCTATAAACACAGACCAAGCCCACTTTAAAATCATTGATGATAGAATAAAGAAGATACTTATAGGTAAGAGTATTACTCATGGTCTTGGAGCTGGTGGAAATCCAGAAATAGGAATGAAAGCAGCAGAAGTTGATAGACAAGCAATAGAAAACGTATTACAAGGTGCTCACCTTGTTTTCGTTTGTGCAGGAATGGGTGGTGGTACAGGAACTGGTGCAGCACCAGTTGTTGCAAAGATTGCAAAAGAACAAGGAGCAATTGTTATTGCTTTTGTTACATATCCATTCGATTTAGAAAGAGTAAGAAAAGTAAAAGCTGAACAAGGTATAAATGAGCTAAGAAAGGTATGCGATAGTGTAATAATACTCGATAACAACAGATTAGTTAAGCTTGTTCCAAACTTGCCAATGAATGAAGCATTCGCTCTTGCAGATGAAGTTCTAGCAAAAGCAATTGGTGGCTTGGTTTGGACAATAACACAACCAAGCTTGATAAACATTGACTTTGCTGATGTAAGAGCAATAATGGGTCATGGAGATGTTGGATTTATTTCGGTTGGTTCTGGAAAGGGAAATGATAAGGTTGAAGTGGCTGTTCAAGCAGCAATTAAGAATAAATTGCTAGATGTTGATTTCGAAGGAGCTACTGGAGCATTGATTCACATTACTGGAGGAAGCGATTTAACACTTGGAGATGCAATAAAAGCTGGTGAGATGATTACTGAGCAAATGGATCCAAAAGCAAACGTGAAATGGGGAGCAAGAATAATGCCTGGCTTCGATGGACAAATCGAAATTGTAGCAATTGTTACTGGAGTAAAAGGGGCAAGCATCCTTGGAGGATTGAAGGAAGAGAAGAAAGTAGCTGAAGGAATTGAATTCATAGGTTAAATTTAAAAATATTAAATTTAAAAATTTAAACATCGGTGAAAAGAATGGAAGAGGAGGTATTTGAAGGAGTGAATATAAAGGTAGTAGGAGTTGGAGGAGGCGGATGCAATACAGTAAATAGATTAACACCCCTTCTTAAAGGAGTTGAAACAATAGCTTTGAATACTGATGCAAAGCATCTTAGCATTACAAATGCAACAAAGAGGTTGCTTATTGGTAAAAGCATTACACGTGGTCTTGGTGCTGGTGGTTTTCCTGAGATTGGATTAAAAGCAGCTGAAGAAAGTAGAGATGAGATAAGGAAAAGCTTAGAGGGAAGCCACATAGTTGTTTTAACTGCAGGAATGGGTGGTGGTACAGGAACTGGTGCAGCACCAGTTGTTGCAAGATTAGCAAAGGAACAAGGAGCACTTGTTTTAAGCTTTGTTACTTATCCTTTCAGCCTAGAAAGAAGCAGAACAAAAAAAGCAGATTGGGGACTTTCACTTCTAGTTGCCGAATCTGATGCAACAGTTGTAGTAGAGAACGATAAACTAGTTGAGTGGGCAAAGAACCTTCCTGTTGAGAAAGCATTCTTCTTGGCTGATAAAGTTGTTGGAGATGCGATAAAAGCAATTGTTGAAACAATAAAATACCCAAGCCTTATAAACCTCGACTATGCTGACCTAAGAACTGTAATGGAAAGAAGTGGAACAGCCTTACTAGCGATTGGTACAGGAAAAGGACCAAACAGAATTGAAAACGCAGTAAAAGAAGTTTTGAACAACCCATTACTTGAAGCTGATATTACTGGTGCAACTGGTGCTTTAATCCATATAGAAGGTGGAGAAAAGATGACAATAGGAGAAGCAACAACTCTTGCAGAAAGAGTAACTGATGGAATGAGCGATAAAGGAAATGTAATATTTGGTGCCAGACTAAGCAACAATGTTGCTCCAGATGAAATAATAGCAAGAGTAATAATTACTGGTGTTAAAGCAAAAAGAATCAACATAAGACCAAAAGAGGAAATAGCTGAAAGCATTGAGCTCGAGAAGCTTTAGTTTTTATTTTATTATTTTTATTTTCGAAAAATTTTTTAACCTTTCTTTCTAAATTTTTTATATTAATTTTCTAGGCGATAAAATGGAAGTCAACTATGTTCAAATGCGCGAGCTAAAAGTTGGAAGGTATGTAGTAATCGATGGAGAACCATGCAAGATAGTTGAAATAGATACTTCTGCACCAGGAAAGCACGGAGCAGCGAAGATGAGAGTAGTTGGAATCGGGCTTTTTGATAATCAAAAAAGAACATTACTAAAATCTTCTGATGCTGAAGTTGAAATTCCCGTCATAAATAAGATAAATGCTCAAGTAGTTTCTGTTAGAGAAAATACTGCTCAAGTAATGGATTTAACAAATTATCAAATTTATGAGCTTCCAATTCCTGAAGACCAAAAAGAGAATATTAAACCAGGAGTAAATGTTGAGCTTATTGAATGCTTAGGAAAAAGAGCAATTTTCAGAGTTTTAGGTAGATAACATGGAGCTCAAGCTTTTATCTCAAGTTGAAAATCCTCTTTTGCAAAGAAAAGAAGTAAAAGTAGTTGCTATATTTGAAGCAGCAACACCTTCTAGAGAGCAAATAAAAGCTGAAGCATGCAAAAAATTCAATTTCCCAGAGGAAACAACAGTAATAAAGAAAATCTTTCAAGAAAAAGGGATAAAAAGAGCAATTTGCTTCTTAAACGTTTATGATTCAAAAGAAGCGATGCAAAAAATAGAACCGACTTATATATTAGAAAGAAAGAAAAAGAAGAAAGAGAAAGCCGAAGAAACGAAAGCTGAAGAAGCAAAAGAGTCTACTGCTCAAGGGTGAACTAAATGGCTGAAGAAGGAAAAAAGGAAAAAAAGATAAAAGTTTATAAAAAACATCGTTTTTGCCCAAAATGCGGTCCTGGGGTTTGGCTTGCCGAGCATAAAGACCGCTACTCATGCGGAAAATGCGGCTATACTGAAATAAAGAAAAAGGAGCAAAATGAAAACAAAACTTAAGCTTAAAGAAAATTTAAGATTTTTTATTCTAGCAAATATTTTTCTATTTTTCTCTTCTTTTCTTATTCAAGATGAGGATTTTAAAATAATGATGCTAAACATATTGCTTTCTCTTCTTTTTTTAAGTGTTTCTCTATTCTATTTTAGAAAATCTTGTAAAAAGCTCGGAATCGAGAAGAAAAAAATTGGTGATGGAGTAGTTTTTGGAATCATTGCATTTACTTCAATTTTGTTTTTTACAATTTTCTTAGAATTGCTGCTTAATCTTCTTGGAATAAATGCCTCAACAGGTGTTGAAGAAATTTTAGCAAAAAACATAATATTGATTCTTGCAGCAATCTTTGTTTCTCCTATTTGTGAAGAAATGTTCTTTAGAGCAACGCTCATCGATTATTTTGAAAATAGATTTGAAAATGCAAGTTATGCAATAATACTTTCAGCATTTTTGTTTGCAATGTTTCATATTGGTTATGGTTCTCTTCTAGAAATGTTTGGAGCTTTTGTTGCTGGAATAATCCTTGGTTTTACTTATAAAAAATCAAAAACATTGATAGCTCCAATTTTTGCTCATTTTCTTTTTAACGTTTTTTCAATTAGCTTATTAATCCTAAATTTCTAATTTTTTTATGATAACTTTAGCGATAGAAAGCAGTGCTCACACTCTTGGAATTGGAATTGTAAAAGATTCAAAAATAATAGCAGATGTTAGAGTTTCACAAATTGGAAAAGGAATAATTCCAAAAGAGGTTGCAAAAAAGCATCAAGAAAACATAATTCCAGCATTAACCCAAGCGCTCAATCAAGCAAAAATTAGCATAGAAGATGTTGACCTTTTTGCTTTTACAAAAGGTCCTGGGATTGGAAGATGCTTATATGTTGGAGCTCTTACAGCTTTAACTCTAGCAACAGAGTTAAAAAAACCAATAATTGGAGTTAACCATGCTCTTGCTCATATTGAGGTTACAAGACATTTTGCAAGAGCAAAAGATCCATTGGTTGTTTATATAAGTGGTGGAAATTCTCAAATACTTGTAAGAGAAAAAAACCATTACAAAGTTATTGGAGAAACTCTAGACATTGGTTTAGGAAATCTTCTAGATTCTTTTGCAAGAGAACTAAAGCTTGAAAAAGCTTGGGGCTCAGAGCTAGAAAGAATTGCAAAAAATGGAAGGTATATAAGAATGCCTTATACTGTTAAAGGAATGGACTTTACTTTTTCTGGTTTGTTAACTTATGCAAAAAGATTAATAGGAAAAGAAAAGGCTGAGGATATTGCTTATTCTTTAATCGAAACTTCTTTTGCGATGGTTGCTGAAGCAACTGAAAGAGCACTTGCTTTAACAAGAAAAAAGCATTTGATTGCTTGCGGAGGAGTAGCACAAAATAAAAGAATTCAAGAAATCTTAAGAGGGGTAGCAAAAGAGCATAATGCAAGATTTTTTACAACAAAAAAATATAATGCAGATAATGGAGCGATGATTGCTTTAACAGCAGAAAAAATGTTTAAGCACGGAGTTAAAACAAAAATTGAAGTAAAGCAAAAGTATAGAATAGAAGAAGCAGAAGTAAATTGGTAACTATTTGAGCCATCTTCTTTCAACATATCTTGCTCTGCTTTCTATTTCTTTTACTTTTCTAAGAATTTTTTCCTTTTCGTTTTTTTCTAGCTCGTAGCCTTCAAGAAAAGCTTTAAATTCTTCTTTGCTCAATGCTCTTTTCATTAAAAGAACATCCATTGCTTTTTCTTCAATGTTCGTTGAGAATTGAGAAAGACCAAAGTCGATTATTTTTATTTCATCTCCATCGACTAGAATGTTAGCTGGGGTAAAATCTCCATGAACAATTCCAAGCTTATGAATTTTTGAAAGAGCTTCTCCAGCCTTTTTTAAGTAAATCTTTCTTTTTTGTTTTTCTTTTATTTCTACGAGCATTTTTCCTTCTTCGAAGCTCATTACAATTGCATGCTTAGTTTGAATATAAACTTTTGGTACTTTAATTACATTTTCTAGCTTTCTAAGGATATTTGCTTCTAAGCTTGTTCTTCTTTCCCTTAGCTCATCATCTAAGCTTTTTTCTCTATAGCTTTTCTTCTTTCGATATTTTATAACTAGCTTTTTTCCAAAAGCTTTAAAAGAGTAAACAACAGCCTCAGCACCAAATCCTATTTGCTTAACTTTCATAATTCTTTTTCGAAATTAGATTTTTTAACTTTAGTTAAAAGTAAAATTTTAAAAAGAGAATTTTAAAACTTAGGCATGGAAAAGGAAAATCCTTATAAAAAAATGGAGAAAGCAGTAATAAAAGAAAATGAGAATTTTGATCTGGAAGCTTTCAATGGGGTGTTTTTTGAAAGAAAAATAAAAATTATTCAAAGAAAAATTGAAAATGTGGTAGAAAAATTGCACCAACTTGGTTTTAAAGGGAGCATCAATAAAATTGAAAGCGAAAAGGACTTTATAATTTTTTCATCGGAATCGTCTGATTTTTTAAGAATAAGAGAAGAAAAAGAAGATAACAAAAAGATCCTTTTACTAGTATTCCACAAAAGAATCGATAACTCAAAAGTAAGCGATTTTGTTATCAAAGTTCCAGAAGAAAATTTCTATGGGAAAATCATAAAAGAACTAATAAATCTAATACCTAAAACCGAATTAAAGACAGTAATCATAGAAAAGAGAAGGGTTTTGTTTTATGACGAAAAAGGGAATTTTATCTCTGTTGATATAGATGTAAAAAAAGAGGAAAACGGACAAATAATCAACTTAGGAAATTTTATAGAAATAACTACAAACTCTAAGGAAGAAATGGAGCGTCTTCTTGAAGAATTTAAAGTTTTTGGACAAGTTACTACCAACTCGTATTATGAAATGCAAGGTGATTTCGTTCGAAATATTAGAAATTAGCTATCTAGCGATTTACCTTTTTCCCAATAATAGTTAAAAAGAATCTTAAACATTCTAGCTAATTTTTCATTTTTGAAAATTATACTTAAATAATTACTAGGATTACTTTCACTTTCGATGTGCAGATGGCCCCTTACATCATCAATTAAAGAAAAGAATGCGGGAACATAATCTTCTGGGGGCAATACTTTTACTTCGCATCCAATTTTTTTGTAAGCATAAGCGTTTAACTCATTTGTTTGGTGTCTTATTGCTCCGACAACCTTTACTTTAACTTTTCTTTTTATTGCTTTTTCTAAGCTTTCAATTAAGTCGTTATCAACGATTCTAAACCTTGAATAAATACAAATTTCTTTTTTCGCAATTTTGTCTGATTTCTGAAGCTCTTTTTTTAAAACTTCAAAATTCATATAAGTTGCTATTTCTTCTTCTCCAAGTTTTTGAGTTTTTTGGAATTCTTCTTGAAGTTCTGCTATTATCTTTCTTGCATTTTCTCTTTTCTTTTCTAACTCTTCCAAAGGTTTTGAGAAAGCTATAGAAGGTTCAACAACCTCAAACATTATAGGATGCCCGGCAACGATTTTTAGAAATCCTCTTTCAATGAGCTTTTTTGCAACCTGATAAGCTTTTGTTTGTGGAATCTTAGCCTCTTTTGCGATTGTTCTTGTATCTGCCTTTTTTAGATAAAGAAGAGCTAAATAAATTTTTGCTTCATACTCTGTAAAACCCAAATCTTTTAAAAGATCAATTTTTCTTCCATCTTAAACCAATATTATTAAAAAGAATTTTTAAATCTTTTCAATTTCTGTTTTTAGATGAAGATAAAAACAAAAAATTAAATAACTTGGAAAACAATATTTTATTTGGGGAAAATGGGGGTAATGCTAGAAGAAAAATTTGATGAATTCTTCTCAGAATATTATAGTGATGAGATTTCTCAATTGTTTTTATCCTTCCCAAAGAAAAGAAGCTTAGAAGTAGATGTTCAAAAACTTGCTGAATTTGACCTAGAGCTTTTTGATAGCTTAATTAACAAACCCGATGAAACGATTTCTGCTGCTATTCAGGCATTAAAAAGCTTTAACAAAAACCCAAATCTTGTTTTCCAGAATAATTTGCATGTAAGGTTTACTGGTTTGGATGCTTCAAAAGCACCTCTTATTCAAGATGTTGGTGCGAATGAAATTGGAAAGTTTATTGTTGTTGATGGGCTTGTAACAAAAAGAGCGGAAGTAAAACCAAAGGTTTGCATAGCTGCTATGAAATGTGTTTATTGTGGTGCTTATTACAAAGTAGAAGTAACAAACGAGCCTTTGCCACAAATTTGCCCAGAATGTCATAGAAAGGGGTTGAAGCAAATAGATGAAGAATCAAATTTCATAAACCTTCAGAAAGCTGAAATTCAGGATCCTTTAGAAAGACTTCGTGGCGGTTCTCCAGCTTCGCATCTTGAGATTTGGATGGAGGATGATTTGGTTAATACTATAGTGCCGGGAGATAGAATACTCGTGCATGGAATTCTAAGAATCAAGCCCCCAAAATCTCAAAAAACTCCTTCAAAGATTTATTCAACTTTTCTTGATGTTGTTTCAATAAAAAAGCTTCAAAAAGAATTTGAAGAAATAGAACTTACTCCACAGGAAGAACAAAAAATAATAGAGCTTTCAAAAGACCCTTATATTTTTGAAAAAATCTCTGCCTCAATAGCTCCAAGCATTTATGGCTATGAAGAAATAAAAAAAGCTATAGCTCTTCAATTGTTTGGAGGAACACCAGATAAGGTCCTTGCTGATGGAGGAAGGGTAAGAAGCGACATACATATTCTTTTGATAGGTGACCCCGGTTCTGCAAAAACAAGACTTCTTCAATATACTGTAAGCATCGTACCGAAGGGAATTTATGTCAGTGGAAAAAGCGTTAGCAGTGCTGGTTTAACAGCAACAGCAGAAAGAGATGAGCTTGCGGATGGTGGATGGACTCTAAAAGCTGGTGCTCTTGTTCTTGCAAGTGGAGGACTTGCTGCAATCGATGAATTCGATAAAATAAACGATGAAGATAAAGCTGCTTTACACGAAGCAATGGAAAGCCAAAGCATAAGCGTTGCAAAAGCAGGAATAGTCGCTAGGCTAAATACAAGAACCGCCATCTTAGCCGCTGCAAACCCAAAATTTGGAAGGTTTGATCCTTCGCAATATCCTGCCGAGCAGTTTGATATTCCACCAACACTTCTTTCAAGGTTTGATTTAATATTCCCAATGATCGATATAATGGATGAAGAAAGAGATAAAAAAATCGCTGAGCACATACTTAAGCAACATTCTCAAGAGTATGATAGAAAAACGTTTTCTCCTATCGATCCAGAAACTCTAAGAAAATATGTAGCTTATGCTAGAAAAAATATTAAACCAAAGCTAACTAAAGAAGCCGCTAAAGTTATAGAAGAATTCTATATAAGCTTAAGAAAGCTTGGAAAGGAAAAAGGTGCTGTTCCCATTACTCCAAGACAAATCGAAGGATTGGTAAGGTTGGCTGAAGCAAGTGCAAAAGCAAGGCTAAGCCAAAAAGTAGAAGTAAGAGATGCTGAAAATGCAATAAACTTAGTTAACTACATGCTTCAAACTCTTGCTCTTGATAGAAGTGCTAATCGTGTTGATATCGATGCAATAACAATTGGCTTGCCAAAATCAAAAGTTGAAAAAATGAATGTAATACTTCAAATAGTAAAAGATATCGAAAGCAAAACAAAAGAAAAAGAAGCAAAAATAGATGATGTAATAAAAGAAGCTGCTAAGAAAGGAATCGATGAATTCCTTGCAAAAAAGCTAATAAATGACCTTATTGAGCATGGTGACCTTTACACTCCAAAATACGGTTTTGTAAAGAGCGTAACTCCTGAAGAGTGAAGTCCAAAATATCTCTATTTTTTTCAAGAAAAGAGAAAAAGAAGAGAATAAAATTTTTATAAAATAAAAACAAAAAATTTTCTATGCAGATCCACAAATCTAAAAAGAGGAGCAGAAGAAAAATTGGAAAAAAGTATAGGAAAGTCAAACTCAAGAAGCTTAGAAAGAAAATAAAATCAAGACTTTCCAAGTTTCGCTAGAATATAGAAAACAACAACTATTATAACAAACATTAAAACAACTAGAAAGATATTAAATAAAAGGTCCCAAATCGAATAAACTCTTGCAATCATTTTTTAGATTTAAAATTTAAAGAATAAAAAACTTTCAAAAAGTTAGAGAAAGCAAAAGTCCGATACAGGAAAAAGTAAACAGGGGTGGAAGTGCTGGAAGTGGTTTTTTATACCTAGTTAGAATAAAGATTGTAAAAAGCAATCCAAAGCTTGCAAAAATAACTACAAATAAGGGCTGAAGAAGAGAAAATTTCAATTTGAAAGAAGCTACCGCTAAGGTTAAAGGAGCTACAAGATCTCCGCTTCCAAGTTCTATTCTTGAAACATAAACAGGCAAGTTTGTTGAAGTTGGTTTAACTAAAACTTCCTTAAATTCTCTCTTTGGAATAAGTTGCTGAGAAGAAACCGAAAAGCTTGTTTGTTTTTTGCTAAGCTCTGTCGCAAGCTCGATCATGTGCTTTGTTATAAAAACAGCTATAATATCATAGATTGCTAAGGCTGTTAAAAAGATTATTACAGAGTTAAAATCTAAGCTTAAACCAATTAAAAGACCAACACTTGCTGTGCTCAAAATCGCTAGAATATTTCTTAAAGAGCTAAACTTTCTTTTAGCTATAGCTAGGATAAATGAAATAAGATAAGCTAAGAAAGAAAAGTCTCCGAAAAAATATGAAAAAATAATTTCTAAAGTTAAACCCGTTGCAAAAAACACAACAAAAGAGTCTAAAAAGTCTATAAACAAACCAGCTCTTTTTGTCTTTTTTGTTATAAGTAAAAGAATAAATGTCATTAAAAGAATGTAGAAGAGAAATGCCCAAACGTTTGTTGGGTTTTGATAAGAAACATTTACCTGAATAATCTCCGGAAGCAAAAAGCAGAGAAGAAGCAAACCTAGAAATTGAACGCTAAGGAAAAGAGTAAGTATGTGAATAACTTGTTTTGAAGCTATTATCCTTTTTTGTTCTTCTTTCATTAATTAATTTTGAAAAGTAAAGAATTTATTTTCTTCTTTTTATATCAACTCATGGAATTCTTTGAAGTTTTAGAAAGAAGATTCTCTTGCAGAAATTTTAAAAACAAAGAAGTTGAAGAAGAAAAAATCAAAAGGATAATGGAAGCTGTAAATTCTGCACCTTCTGCAGGAAACCTTCAGAGCTATAAGGTTTTTATAATAAAAGACAAAGAAAAGAAACAAAAACTTGTTGATGCAAGTTTTGGTCAAGAATTCATTGCTGAAGCACCAGTTGTTTTTGTTTTCTGCGCCGATCAAAAACAAAATAAGTATGGTGAAAGAGGGAAAAAGCTTTACTGTTTGCAAGATGCAACAATAGCTGCAGCATATTCTCAACTTGCAGCAACCGCTCTTGGCTTAGGAAGTGTTTGGGTTGGTGCTTTCGATGAAAAAGAAGTTTTAAAAGTTCTTGGAGATCCTAAGCAGCTTCTTCCAATTGCAATAATCCCAATTGGCTATTGTAATGAAAAACCAAAACAAAGAATAAGAAAAAGAATCGAAGAAATATTTAAAGAATTGTAATAATAAAATTATCTTAGTTCGGAAAGTTTTGCTACTCCAAAAGGAACCAGCATTTCTTCTTCACTTAAACCCCCATGATACCCTAAATTCTCTAATTTTTTACCTTTGATATGCTCATACCACACAGTATAATTTTTATATGGTAAAATCATCAAGTTTCCCGCTCTTTCATAGAATTCTTTTTTAGGCTTGTTAATACCAAATAAACCAATCTTAACAGCTTCCTCAGTTTTGATTATTTTTGCTTTTCCTTTCAATTTGGTTGAAAGAAAAGCCTCCGCATTTTCAAGTTTGTTCTCTTTTATATGTAGAAAAACATCTCGTGGACTACCGGTTGGTGGTATTGGGGCTTTTTTACCTTTTTGGAAAGTTTTTATTAAGTTACGATATTTATTTAGGTAGATTGTTTCTTTTGGGGAAGCGTTTATTTGACCATGGTCTGCTGTAATTAAGAGTAATGTTTTGCTTGCAATTTTTTTATTTATTTTCTCTAAAAGTTCTTTCTTTAACAGGTATGAGATCGCCGAAAGTTGGGCGTAGTGCTCTTCTGTACACGGTCCATATTCGTGCTCTATAGAATCCGTATCGTCTATGTATACATAAAAATACGCTGGTCCTTTTTCTGTTTCCAAAGTTTTTCTTAATCTAACAACCAAATCTGAAAGATTAATAAAAGGTATTGTATTACTCCCTTTATGGGTCAATTTAGAGTAAGCGGAATGGGAGTATAATCGGTTAAGGAAGGTAAAAGATTTAATACCTACTCCTTTAAGAGTTTGATAAATTGTACTGCCACCGTATAAAATTTTTGGGTTGGCCCCCATTTCTAAAAGTTTGTCTCGACTTTTCCCGTCTAAAGGTGTGAATGGTAAGGTATAGATTACCATATCAACTTCTTTAAAATAAAGCACCCACTCAAACAAAGCATGCTCTTGTGGAGTTAGGCCGGTGCTTATGGTAGTAAGAGCTGCTGCGGTTGTTGAAGGAAAAACAGAAGTAAGTGGTGAAACTATACCTTCTTTAGTAAATACATCAAAGAATTCATAATCTTTATAACACCTTAACCATTGTTTATACCCAAGGGCATCTATTAAAATAAGTACAACTTTATCAAAGTTTTCCGCTTTATCTTTATACAATTCTTCTGGTAAAGTGAGCCTTTTAGTAGGAATACCAAAAAGCTTCAAAATCGTTGAAGGGATATTTGAAAAGCAATATTTTTCATAAAAAGGTAAGATAAATTCGCCTCTTTTCTTTTGCTTTTTAATTACATCTTCAAGTTTTCTTAGTATCACTTTTATCACTAATTTAAAAATTGCAGGGGGTGGGATTTGAACCCACGAAGGCTCTAAAGCCACGGGATCTTAAGTCCCGCGCGTTTTCCTGGCTCCGCCACCCCTGCTAAAAATTCTTATACGTACATTCCTCCATAATCATGCATTATTTTCTTATAAGAGTTGATCTTCTTTTTATGTGTTGTTAATGTATCCTTTATTTGTCTTTCAAGCATTTCTGCTTCCCTTGCAAGCTGTGTTGTATCAACGTCCAAGGGTATTATCTTCTTAAGTATATCTATCGCTATTTGTGCGTGCCTTGGGTTTGTAAATTTTGGATCGACTGGAAGAAGTATTGAAATCGCATCTATTCCAAGTTGGGCACTCTTTGAAAGAACGATTCCATTTACCCCCGTTGTTGCCCCTTCTGTTATTGGTATAGCCCCTGCTTCTTCTAAAACTTTTAGCATTTTTTGATTAGAAGCTGCTGCATAAGCAATAGAAGCTCCTTCTTTGCCACCCGTTAATCCACCAACAGAAATTATAAGCTTTGTATGTTTTTTTGTAGCGTAGTCTATGATTAAATCTGAAATTTCATATACTAAAGCGGGGGGAATAACAAACTCAGAGAAGAAAATTGCTAGCTTAGATTTTTCATCGTAATAAATCCTTGCTGGTGGAAGAGGTTTTCCTTCATGAATACTCGTTAGGGGGGGAAACTGATTACTTTCGATGCTTGCAATTACTCTCATCTTAAGCTTATCTATTAAATAGCTTGCAACCATCGTTGCAACTAAACCAATACCAGGAAATCCTTCAAGAATGTAATCTACTTCTTCAATCTTTTCATACTCTACAATTTTTATCATGATAATTTAACACAATAAAATTTATTAAAAGTTTTGCATTCTTATAATAAAATGTGAAGATTGAAATAGATGTTGATTTAACAGCTCAGCAAAATGCTCAGCTCTATTACGAAAAAGCTAAAAAAATAAGGAAAAAAATAGAAGGAAGCAAAAAAGCTATAGAAAAAATAAAAAAGGAAATAGAAGAGATTGAAAAGGAAGAGAAAAAAGAAAAGAAAATAAAAATAATTGAAGAAAAAGAATGGTATGAAAGGTTTAGATTTTTCTTTACTTCAAACAATTTTCTTGCTTTATGCGGAAAAAATGCCGAGCAGAACCAAATTCTTTTCTTAAAATATTTTAAAGAAGAAGACCTTTTTTTCCATGCTGATATTTTCGGTGGCGGTGTAGTAATATTAAAAAATGGAAAGAATGCAAAACAAGAAGATAGGCTTGAAGCTGCACAGTTTGCAGCTTGCTACTCAAACGCTTGGGAAGAAGGGTATTCTAGCATAGATGTTTATTCTCTTCCATTCTCACAGGTTAAGCCTTCAACAAAAAAAGG
>Ga0080004_1123061_pt1 | contig 23515 bp, 37 predicted proteins | sample WasSprMetagenome_FD_69207 | JGI IMG/M metagenome (GOLD analysis project Ga0080004, IMG submission 69207) | Sulfidic aquatic microbial communities from Washburn Spring, Yellowstone National Park, USA - WS (SPADES assembly) (version 2) | ecosystem: Environmental > Aquatic > Thermal springs > Hot...
GTCATCGAGGTTACTCTTGACCATTCGAGCGGAGTCTTCATCTCTGCTGTTAGTTTCTTGTATTCTGGACAGTCTCTAAAGGCGTCTTTTGTGACGTTTGAGCATACAGTCATGTAGTGCTCCATGCTTATCTTAGCCTTGCACGAGGCTAGGAGGGGACAGATCATCACTCACACCTACATATCCATATCGACGACGCTATAAATAGTTTTATCGACTCACTCCACTGGTATCAGGATTGCTACACCGCTTGTGCCAGCACGTCCCGTATGGTCTCCTATACCACCGCTTCCGCCCGACGCTGTTATTGTGCCAGTCTCAGTAGCCGTAATGTATATGACGTTTACGATCCCGCCTCCTCCGCCTCCACCACCAAAATCATAGGCTCCCTCAGATCCTCCGTCGCCACCTTTGCCTCCGTTTGCCCGAATGGTACCAACGTTGTGGATTCTGCTAGCAAATATTATGATTTCTCCTCCTCCGCCTCCACCTCCACCTGATGCTGTATTGCCATCATGTGCTGCCCCACCCCCTCCTCCGCTTCCATAGAAACTAGGGACACTCTTCGTCGTCGTGGGAGTCTTGCCGAGGACGTTTACTAGCCACCAGTCTATGATTGCCTTGAGCAGATCGGTTGCCGTGAGTGTGGTATAAGTACAGCTACCGCCATCACCGCCCTTATAAGTATAGTAATAAGAACCGCCTCCGCCTCCTCCATTATAGTTCCCACTACCCACATAGTCCCCAGCACCGTTCCCTCCTCTTCCAGGCGAGCCTAGTATTATGGCGAAGCTTCCTGCTCCACCTGCTCTTCCAGAGCCACTGGCAGCAATCGTTGAGCCATTGGCGCCAGTAGCTCCATCTGCACTTATTGTTCCAAAGTTGTAGAGTTCTTTTGCAAGTATTATGAGTCCTCCGCCTCCTGCTCCGCCCGCTCCAGCTCCGCTAGCTCCTGGTGCGCCTCCCGCACCTCCAGTGGCTGACTTTGCTATTGTTCCAAAGTTTTGGAGTTTGTTTGCTAGTATTACGTTTGGCTGACCGTCAGCAGTCAGCGTGATTGTTGGAGTTATGTTTAGGGTTCTGTACCTGTTTGTCCCTGTTATCGTCGTGGCTGTGGATATGAATGTGTCTGAGGCGTCATGAGTCATCAGGTCTACTAGCGTATCTATGAGCAGTCCGTCCGCTAGGACGTATAGGATTGATTGGCACTGGTCTGCGGTCAGGTTTGTGCTTGAGAGCAGACTCTTCAGGTGTTCTGGCATCCACTGCTTGATCTTCCACTTCACCGAGTTGCGGACGATTGTTGGGAGGTAGGCTAGTAGGTAGTCCCTAACCTCGATGTCTGTAAGCAGGTTGAGGCTGTACAGTGCTAGGATTTGGTCTATGAAGTTGATTGCTACTGGATCCTTAGCCCTGAACCAGCCAGCAACCGTACTCATGCCTACTCATCACCTCTTTACGGTATCCACGCTATATAAAACCATGTCCTAGCTGCACCGTCTATTGCAGAACCTGTGAAGTTTGTTATTCTTACTCGGAGGGTGTTGGCTGATGGTACGTATGCAGCTATGGGTATTAAGCCGTGCTCTAGGTCGCTCTGGCACATGACTAGCACTTTATGGCTAGTTGTCAGTCCCGACACTGTTACATCGACGTTGGCGGTAGAGCCAGCAACTATGCTTGGAGGATCTATCGTGACCGTACCGACTAGCAGACTCTTCTCAAGTCTGTCTCTAGTTATTGACCCGCTTTTTATCTTGGTGCTTCCAGTTATTCCTTCATCGGCAATCACATCGTCGGTTATGGATCTTAGTTTTAGTTTTTTGCTTCCAGTTATTCCTTCATCGGCAATCACATCGTCGGTTATGGATCTTAGTTTTAGTTTTTTCTTGGCGGTGATGCTTCTGTCGGCTATTACTGTGTCGTCTATGTATAGTCTCGATAGTCCGCCTAGTAGGGCGTATCTCTCAACTACTTTGGGATGCCAGAAACTCATTCTAGAACACCTCCATTATCTGCTGTATAATAGTGTATGGGAAGGATCTAGGCGTTCCCGATGTTTGGGTGATTGTTATTCTGAACTTTGCGTTGTATGCTAGTGTGAGTGCGGGAATCCTGACTACTGGTATGTCTTGAGTACCAGCAAAGGTTACCTCGTCTGATTTGTCTTGGTTTGTGCCGTCCACCGCTATGTAGTTCCTAATGATGACGACATCGCCCGATTGCAGGTTTCTCAGACTTATTGATCCTTCGATTATGTAGTCGTCTGTCTGGTTGCCTAAGTTGATGATGTCGGTCTCTACATTTAGTGCTGATGGAGTCACCGATCCTTGGTATCTATTCTTTGTCCGTATTCTTACGGGAATGCCTCATCACCTCTTACCTAGTTATTTGTACGTAGTATCTTAGGGTTAGTGAGTCTCCTAAGTCCCAGTTTAGCGGTATTGCTGGGAATACCTTTCTTGCTAGTAGACTTCCGCCCGTAGATGCGTTGAATATTCCTGCCTCTGATACGTTGTGACTTCCAGTCAGTCCGTCTGCGCCTGAGTACGTAGCTTCTAGCTTTGCGGTGTCTCCAGTCACCGTAGTGGTTATCTGCGTTATGATTGCTGCCTTTCTCTTTATCTCGTTACCCAAGGCGGTGTCTGACACTGATTCGGAGGCTGTTCCCGTGCCTATTGCTAGGTATCCAAACTTCGTCTCGGTCAAGCCCTCGAAGATCAGTCTTATTATGCAGGCGAATCCGACATCAGTAATTATGTTTTTGCGCCAGAAGAATTCAGGCATCTTTGCTGGCAAGCTAGTGAAGAGTGAGCCTATGTCTGGACAGTCATGCTCCTCCTCCCCCTTCTTCTCCTTTTCTTCTGGTTCAGGTGGAGGGGAAGAGTCTCCATAGTGTATCTTTATGTTTCCGTCCTTGTCCCTGACTATTATTTCTACCCACCCAGAGACTTTGAATTTGTCCCTGACTCCCTCAGACATAGCTAATAATAAATTGTAGTAGTCATATATAGCTATTGATAAGGGTTGGCGATGCTTAGCTGTATTCCAGCAAAGCTTATAGACCTTTCAGCACAGCCCACTAGCTATGTTGTTGATGTTAGCGATGTGTTTAAGACTAATGATTTTGTGCGTCGTGAGTTTATGAGGAGTATTAGCGATGTTTTTAAGGTTGCTGATGCGTATTCTAGGACTTTTACCGCCTTTAGGAATGTCTATGACTCATTCAAAGCTAGTGATTGGGTTAGCAGAGGTGTGGTTGATAATATCTATGACTCGTTTAAGACTGGGGACTATATTCATAAGAACCCGTCAAAAGCATTGACGGATGCTTTAAAGCCCATTGATTGGACGTCAAAGGCGGTTATGAAGATGTTTGAGATCCAGTTCTCCGCCACTGGGTGGAAGAGTAATGACGTGGTTAGGCATTTCTGGGATGTGCCGTTCAGGACGGCTGATAGGGTCACTAAGCACCCGATGAAGCCGTTTAGAGAGACGGTCAAGCTTACTGATGCATATAATAAGGACGTGGTTAAGCAGGTCTATGACAGGTTTAAGACGCCTGACTCGGTGACTAAACATCCGATGAAGATTCTCTCTGATTCTTTCAAGACTGAAGAGATTGTCTTGAAGGCTAGCTATACGCTTACTGGTCGTGGTGTTAGGCGTGTGTATTTCCTGCCGAAGGGGTATGAGGAGTATTGGGACATTGTGGAGGATACTGACCACAACGTTAAGGTTGATTGTTGCAGGTCTATTCTAGAGCTTTTTAAGCGTGTTAGGGACAAGCTGGTGTGAGGCATGAGTAGCATAGATGACAAGATCGCAACGCTTGAGAGCATTCTGGGCAGGATGACTTATGTGGTTGATGGTGATTATGTCCTTGCTGACCACACCAATACGTTCATAGACTTCTTGACGGTTGCGGTTGATCTGCTGGATGAGATATATGAGTTGTTTAAGGCGAAGACTGGCAGGACTCTTCCTGATGCGGAGCTTTGGATAGATTTGGCTAAGAGCAGGTTGCAGTTTGCGGTTAAGGTAAAGTTTGGAGACGTGGTTGCGACTAGGGATCACAACATCGTCATCGATACGCTTAAGCCTATTGAGCTAGCCCTAGTTGCGATTGAGCAGAACCTCTAGGTACTCGGTGTCTTTACGGCTATCCACCATATCTTTACTGATGCGCCCGATGCTGGAGCGGTCTTGAACGTTACAGATATGTTTGTGGCGTCTGCCGTCCAGTAGTCTATGTCGGGAAGTCCCGAAGCTGCTTTTCCAGCCATTGCTACTAGTGGTGTTTCTCCTAAGCCGTGCGGTATGTTGAATGTCTTTGTTGTTCCGTCGCCCGTGAATGTCGCCATTCCTCCCGTCACTCTCTTGTCCAACTCGTTGAGTGCGTCCACTATGGCGTTCCAGTCCGCTGGCGTGAGTATCTCGACGCCCTTGTAGGTCATTCCCCACCTCGACATGTTTTATCCACCTACTGGAATTCTGAGCTTCCTCATCTTTCTCAGTGCTGCTTGAGCTTCATAAAACATTAGCTCGTTGTCTGAGAATCCCCACTGCTTCATTGCTTGTAGTTCTTTCTTGAAGTCTGCGTCGCTTATGAGTCCGTCCACGTATAGGTTTATGAGTTGTGTTATGTATGTTCTTGCCTCTGATTTGACTGGTCTGTTCTTTATGTATTCTTCCCACATGACTTTTAGTTCCTGCTTGTCTGCTGGTGATAGTGGGAGTGCGTCTATCATCTCGTATAGCTTTCTAAGTGCGTATGTCGATGCTTTGGGGGAGTATTCGCTTAGACTTACTAGCCTCTCGACTGAGCCTATGAGTTCTGTCCATGCTACTCTGTATCGCTCGAATTCGACTGCCTTGAAGACGAAGTCTAGCTCCGTCTTCTCGAATCCCAAGTATTTGTTTGCCTCGTCGAAGAGTTTTAGGAAGTCGTCTTTCTTTATCATGAATCTGGCGTATAGATCCTCTATTCTTGAGATGTATTGCTTGATGTCGTCCACTAGTGGTCTTACGTCTAGGTATTTCTGCCACATTGCCTGCCACTCTGGCGATACTTTTCTAAGCATGAATACTTTGGGCAAGTAGTCCCTGACTTCTGGTAGGTATTCGACCATTGTTGCCAGTGTTGATAGTGTTGGTATGTATTCTGATGCGTTTGCAGTCATTGATTCTAGCTCTATTCTGAGGTCTAGGATTTCTCTCTCGGTCTGCGTGAATCCTATCATGTTTGCGTATGACTCGACTTTGGATATGATTCCCTGCGGTACTGTGACGTACCTTGAGGCTCTGAGTAGTGATGCGATGAGTCCTCTGACATCATCTACTAGAGGTCTGATCGTTATGTATCTGCTCCATATTGCCTGCCACTCTGGCGGTATTTTTCTTACCTCAAACACCCTCTGTATTAGGCTGCTCGGTATGGATACGTAGTCAGCCATTGTTGCTAGCATTGATGGTGTTGGTACGTATTCCTTACTCTCAGCAATCATCTCTTCTAGTGTTACTCGTTTTGTGATGAGTTCAATCTCCTGTGGAGTGAAGCCGAATTGTGGCAGTGATGCGATGTATTTATCCACGTCTTCTTTTGTAACTACTCCTGCCCTCATTGCTCTTATGTATGTTGTGAGTAGTTGTTTTGCGTCTGGCTTGATTGGTCTGACTCTTATGTATGTCAGCCAAACGTCCATCCACTCCTGTGGAACTCTTCTCTCGACTAGTACTTTCTGCACTAGTGAATTGTCTAAGACCATGTATTCTGATAGGGTCGCCATTGTTGATGGTGTTGGCAGGTATTCTGCCCCAACCATGCCGTATATGATCTCCATTATGTCCTTCATGTATTGGATCTCGTAGTCTGTCAGCTTCGCCCTCTCGACTACAAATTTGATGAGTTTGTCCATGTCTTCCTTCTTGACCACGCCTTGCGCTACTCTGTACATTATCCATCCTAGCCATCTCTGAGTCCACATTCTGACTCTCCTGATTGTGAAGACTTCTCTCCATATTCTGAGTGCGTCCACGTATGGTCGGTAGTAGTCTTCGACAAATTTGAGCTGGAGTTCTGGCGGTAGTGGGTTTCCAGTTATTGCTTGGTAGTCTGATGCGTAGAACTTGTTTATGCTCTCTATTACTTGTGTTAGCTTGGACTTGTATTCGTTGTAGTCCCAAATTATGAATTCTTGGTACGCCACGCTTATGTCTCTCTGTATCTCTCTCAGGATGTCTAGACTCCTATCCATCAATGCCCTGAGTTCTAGTAGCTTCCTCTCAGGTGGTAGGAACATGACTGGTGTGTTTACCCATCCCGTCGTCCAGCTCTTAGCTACGGTGTCGAAGTACGCTACTGCAAAGCTGGCGGTTATGAATCCCCCAAGCATCTTCTCCAATGCTGTTATGTCGTAGAAGCCCTCCTTGAATAGTCCCATGAAGCCCGTCCTCAATGCGGTGCGCTCCTCGGATAGTGCGTTCATCGTCTCCGCTACTGCTGTTGCTGGAACCCAGTCGGGATGTAGTCCTGTTGCTTGCAGTGTCCTTGAGAAGTTTGTTATGTCCATTGTTACTTTTGATGTTGGCGTCGCCTCCAATAGTTTGGTTGCGAAGTCTCTTATGGGTGATTTGTATGTAACTCCCCTCTTTGCTAGTTCCTCATAGATGCCCCATTTGATCATCCATCGCTGGTCTATCTTCATTGGGATGTCTGCTAGGGTATCGACCATTACTTGGTTGTCTGATGTGAAGCCATCAATCCATGAGAACCTTGCGTAGTCATGCCACTTCATGTATGTCTCGAATGCCGTGAAGAGTTTACCTACTTGGAAGTTGAGGGATACGGCATCTACTGGCGTTTTTGCCCCTATTCCCGACGCCTCTTCCGCTACTTTCTTCTTCTCCTCGTCTGTTAGGGATGCCCACAGTAGTCCGCTTATGCCCCTTATGGTGAATTGCCATAGTCTTTCGGGTGGTGGGTAGCGGAATCTTAGGAAGTAGTATAGTGAGCCTACGTCTTTGTGCATTCCTCTGGCTTGGTAGAGTTCTAGGAAGTCTTCGACTGATGCGAATATGTCTCTGACCATCATTGTTGCCACGTCTGATGCTGATGGCAGGTCGTACATGAGTGAGATTGGGATCTTTCTTGTCGTTCCGAATCTGTCGGTTACTTCTATTGTCAGCTCCTTGCTCGTGAGCCATTCTATTATTTTGTCGTTGTATCCGTATAGTCTCAGGTACTGCCTGTTTGTCTCTAGTACTTGGTCGAACTCGTCTGTCGGCATGTTTCTTCTCAGTATTTCTATCATTTCTGATACTGATGGTAGCTCTAGTGGCAACATGTTTCTGAATAGTGATGATGCTAGCCTCATCATTGGCTGACTCATCCATATGGCTGATCCGTAGATCAATGCTCTTCCAAAGGTGTCGGGATAGCGCTTGAACTCTCTCGCTAGGTGCCTGATCATCCATCCTGGTCTGATAACTAATGGTACTTCTGTGGTTACTTCGGTATCTGCTCCGCCCTCTGCGCCTACTCCTACTGGCGATGCCTTTCCCTTGGTTTTAACTCTTATTTTGATTGGTGTTCTCCAGCTAAACCTGTCGAAGAATGTCGCTAGTCCGTGCAGACTCATCCACAAGCCTAGTGATGCTGTTTGGCTGATGACTATGCTGCCCGTGTATAATCCCATGAGTCCTAGCGCCTCGTAGAATTCTCCCTGTGTCTGTTCTCCTTTTGATAGCTTTTCGATGAGTTGTTGCAGGTAGTTCTCTATTGGTTTGGCGATTTGCTCTCCCATTGGCTTGATGAATTCGTTTATTACTGATGTGATTGTGCCCCCTATGCTTTCTGCCACTGTTTTTGCTGTCCCTATCAGTGCTGACATGAAGCTATTGGATAGTGATAGCATGGTGGATGCCATTGATCTCCATGCGTTGAATATTACTGATCCGAGGGTCGTTGCAGCGGTCATTACTAGTCTTGAGAATGTTGATGATATGTCTAGTAGCCCTTGCCATATCCACGATATGAAGGCTCTCAAACCTTCGACTATTTTGCCCCATAGGAATTGGAGTCCCTGCCATATCCATGTCCCTACTTGTTGCAGTGCTTTTCCGAATTCTTGTAGGAGGCGCCACGTCGTTCCTGCTGGGTCTTTGATCCATGACGTTATGAAGTCTATTAGTGGTTTTCCGACTGTTAGTGCTAAGTCGTATAGGAATGTGCCTACCGTCTCTAATCCATCTTTGAACCAGTCGGGTAGTAAGTCCCATATGTATTTGCCTATGTTTGCAAATATTTGTGAGAATGTGTCTGATAGCGTCTTTACTGGGTCTTTGAAAAGGTTGGTTATAAACGTGGCTGCGCCTACGATCATCTCGCTCAGAGAGGATATGGCGTTCTTAAGCCAGTCTGGAAGGACACTCCATATTGCGTCATGTATTGCCTTTGCAAACTGTACTAGTCCATTCCATAGTGGGGTGACTACGTTTTTCTGTATCCATCCTAGTGGGTCTTTTATAAAGTCTTGGAATCCCTGCATTAGCCAGTTTATAAAGTCTGGAATGGTCTTCGTGAAGAAGTCTGGCACTGTTTTTGTGAAGAAGTCCTGAATTGCGGTTATGGCGCCTTTTAGCCAGTCTGGAAGCATGCTCCATATCCATTCGCCTAGCTTGGAGAATGCGGTGGCTAGTGGGTCTATGACGTTCTTCTGTATCCAGCCCAATGGGTTGCTGAAGAATGAGCGTAAGCCGTCCATGAGCCAGTTAAAGAAGTTGGGGAGATCCTTCGTGAAGAAGTTTTGTATTAGGGTGATTGCGTTTTTCAGCCAGTCTGGTAGTTGTTGCCATATCCATTCTCCTATCTTTTCTAGTGATGACCTGATTAAGTCTCCTACGTGGAGGATTGCGTTTACGAATCCCATGAATGTTTGGCTGATGAACTGGAATCCTGCCGATACGGTTGCAACTATTCCCTTGAATGAGTCCACTAGGAAGTTCCAGAGATCCGTTATTCCCTTGCCTATTCCTATGAGTGTGTCCATTATTCCTTTGGCTATTGAGCTGAATATGTCTGATAGCGTCTTGCCTACCGATGATAGTACGTCTAGTATTGTTTTGCCTATTCCTGAGAAGACATCGGCTATTAGTTTTGAGATGCTGGATATTCCCTCTACTATTGTTTTTGCGAATCCGCTTATGGCGTTCAATATTGATGAGCCTATGCTAGCCAACGCATTCATCACTCCACTGATAGCGCTCATGACACCTGATGCAAGCGATGCTAAGGCGTTTCCAAGAGATGTTGCGATTCCGCTCAATGCATTCATTATGCTTGAGCCTACCGATGAGAGTGCGCTCATTATGCCTGACCCGATCTTCGATATTGCTGATGAGAGTGTTGAGGCTACGTTTCCTATTGCTGTCGATAGACTTGAGGCTATGCTTCCAAGCGTGCCTAGTATGGAGCTTGCGACGCTTGACAGAGCGCTAGATAGTGATGACCCGACCTTGCCTATTGCGTCTGATAGTGTTGAGGCTACTGTCGATATTGCCCTACTCAGTGATGAAAGCATGTCGCTTATCGCTTTGCCAAGGCTTGAACCCACTGAGGATATTGCGCTAGAAAGACCTGATGCAACGGTACTTATTGCTGAGGATATGCTTGAGACTGCGCTAGATATTGAGCTGGTTACTCCTCTCCACATGTCCGATATTTTTGAGCCTATGTTTGATACGATTGAGCTTATTGCTCCTCCGATTGAGTCCTTTATTGCTGATACTGCGCTAGATATGAAGCCCGATACGGCATCTTTGACTGATGAGACTGCGCCCGATACTGCCGACTTTATGCCGTCCACTATTCCGCTTATTGTTGAGACTATGTATGAGGCTGCTGAGTTTACTACGCCTTTAATGAATCCACTTATCTGTCCAAGTATGTCCTCTATGCCTAGTGCTGATGATGCTATTAGTTCTAGGTCGATGACTTGGGTTATTTGGGTTTCTGGGATGATTAGCTCGTATTTCTCACATGAGAAATTGGAGAGTTCCTCCTGAGAAAGCTGAGTGAGTGCGCTTGCTAGTGTCTTACTCATTATTCGTATGTCTTCCATTGTGAGTTGTAGTTCTTGCTGTGTCACGTTATCACCCTTTTAACCTCGTCTAGTCCATACGTGTATTCTAGTACTTTTACTTTGGTGATCTCGACTTTGAGCTTGTTTATGAGGTCGTTGAGGTTCTTTACGAATAGTGGGAATACCTTGCTGTGTATGCCCTTATAGATGATTTTGACTGACACGGTGTATGTTGTTTCGCCCCAAACAAACTCCGTCTTGGAGGCTTCTAGTACTTCGACTGTTACTCCGTCAATCTCCATAAAAAAAGGGGTTATCTGGATGGTTGAGGACTCCAAGCGTCCTCACCTACCCAGCCTGTGGAGTCTTAGCCATCTTCTTTACCATTTCGTTTAGTAGCTTGACTACTCTGAAGAGTTCTTTTGACTTCTTTGCTAGGGGACACTCGCTTATGTCCTCGCACTCCATTGTTGAGTACTCGAATGACAATTCATGGGTCTTTAGCAATAAGTCTTGCATTAGCTGGGTCAGCTCGTCTCTTACCTCTTGTGTTGGTGCTGTCATGGTTATTTCTGACTGTGTCGCTACGACAGCAGAGCTAGCGCCCATCGGGTTCTCCGTATCTTCTCTCCTAAGTCTAGCTTTCTTTGGCGAAGGACTTTCAGCCATTTTTCCAATCCCTCGTATAATGTCTTGAGCGTAGTCTCATTTAAGCCTTGCTCCTTCCAGTGACGCATCCACCACTCCTTGAACTCGTCCTCTGATAGGTACTTCCAAGAGTCGTATCCCCAAGAGTGTCTCTTAGCCCTCCAGCTTATTGCTTGTAGTACTGCATTCTTGTATTGTCTGTTTCTGATTGGGTTTGCTTCTTCTGGAGGTATCTGCTTGTCCACCCAATCCTCTATTATGTTTCTTTGGGACATGAGTGCGTGGTATTGGTCTGTTCTCTGGTTGTTTAGGTAGTTTGTCAGCTCGTCTCCTCTCTGGTAGTTTGTGTATGCGAATGTTGATAGGGGCAGTCTCTGTATTATGCCTCTTATCTTCTTGAGCATTGCGTCTATTACTGGAGGGTTCTTTCTGCCCTCTGGTAGCTTGTACATTGTTTGTTTTGGCAGGAGTAATCCGTATCCTAGTGGAGTTATGCCTAGTATGAAGCCTAGTTGCAGGTGGTCTAGTGTTCTGAAGTGCAGGTAGCCTACTTCTCCCTTTGCGGTCTTTATGGGTATTACTCCGAGGTCGTCATCGGTCTCGGTTAGCTGTGATACTCCTAGTACGCTTAGACCCAAGACGAATGCGAATCTCTGTGCGGAGAGTATGCACATCAGTCGGTTGAATATGTGTTCATCGGTCACTCCGACCATGTTTATTAGATCTACGATCTGAACCATTGTTTTCTGCCAAGATATGTCTGGAGTCCTGATTAGCCTGAGTTTGTGGAATGTCGATCTCAGGAATTCCCTCGCTATTACTGGGTCATATACGCCTCTGCCGTATGGCGTGACTCCATATACTGCTTTCCCCAAGAGTCCCATAAGTAGCTCTGTTTGGAACTGTTCTTGGAAGTTTTCTATGACGTACGTTCTCATGTCTATCATCCAGAGATATAGCTTCGTGAAGTCCACTGGCTGGAACACCATCCATATTCCTTGCATTGCCTCCTGAGTTGTTGGTAACTCTGCGGTGAAGTCTAGGGCTAGTGGTTGGAACTCTCTTGGGACGATTGAGTAGAGCAGGCTTAAGCCTAGTTCTGATAGGTCGAAGGCTGATAGTTGTTGCCATGCGTGGGATGCGAATGGGTCAGCCATGTCTAGGTTTCTTAAGTAGGTGTTGTATATTGCGCTACTCGATAGGGTCTTCTCGAAGTATTTCTGCTTCTTCAGGATCTCGTCTGAATAGCTCATCCATCCATTCTATTGTCTGCCTTGGGTTAATAATGTTTCTTCTTCTGGAGTAGGAGGAGTACGGCAGCGTCCCTGTTTCTTGCCTCTTCTTCTGTACATGTGTCCCACTCTCCCTTGTCGCATATGTATTGTATCTCGACTATGCGCCAGTCTCCGAAGAGTATTCGGTCGTCCAGCAATGTTAGGTCATATACTCGCTCGAATGTTGGCGGGTGGTGGGGTTTTCCGTATGGCAATGTTATTATTGCTAGTCCGTACGACTTAAGCCACTTGTGGATCTTCTCCATCGTGATCATGTCTCCATAGTCTTCCTGCTTTGTTTGTCCGTAGCTTTGGAGTCCGACGTGTTCTATCGTTGAGATGGCTATCACTATGTCGAATGACTGCTCTGGGAAGTCGTACATGAGTATGTTTTCCCTGACGAATTTGGCTTTTCCGTGATCCACGTCGTTTATGTCTATTACGGTTACGTCGAAGTCTAGCTCTGCTAGGGTCTTCGATAGGTTACTCTCCGCTCCGCCCACGTCTAGTATCTTTATCTCTTTTCTGTGTTTTTGCGGGATGAGTGTTAGGGGCAGCAGGCATCTCCATACGAATTGGTATTCTAGTGGTCGTTCAGCATTCCAATTCACTATTGACTTATTGATTAGCTCCAAGAAGTCCGATGACAATGTTCTTCAGCCTCTCTCCTATTTTTTCCCATGTTAGGTTGGGTTTTATATGTGTTTCTATGTGTTGTTGTATTTTTGCTTTGTAGTCGTCCATGTTGTTTAGGATGTCGTGTAGCTTGTTTACTGCCTGATCGACCTCCAGCTCCACTCCACATCCGTCATGGATTGGGTTGTTTGGGATTACTACGTCGCTTCTGTGTGAGGGGACTAGTGACCATTCTGGCATGTAGTCTTCCCAAGCGCCTCCCCTTGCGCCTATGACTAGTTCTCCCCTAGCCATTGCTAGGAGTGGTGGATGCTCGAATCCTCCTCCACGACTAGTTAGGCAGAATATGTCGCATGTGTCCATCAGCTCTTTTATCTGATCGTCCGTTAGCCATGATAGTGGTATGGAGTGCTGTGGAGTCAGGTTGTTTGGGTCTATCTTCTGGTCGTATATGTCTATGCTGAAGGGTCTCCTGATGACTAGGGCTACGTCGTTTCTCTCTGATAGTAGGTTGTTGTAGATTTGGTATAGCAGGTCTTCGCCCTTCCTATACGGTGAGTGCATTATCCATGACTGTATTAACTTCTTGTTGTTTTTTGTCTTGTAGTCCATGAGGGGTCTGAAGTTTTGTGGTCTTGAGGGGTTAGATCCTAGCCATGTTGAGTCCACTCCGTGTGGTACTGCAAATACTGGGGTGACTACTCCTGACCTTATGTATGTCTTTTGGGAGAATTTTGAGGGTACGATCATTGCCTTTGCGTATCTAGTTAGTCTCACGCCTATCTCGGATATGTGGTCTGAGTCTGCTACGTCAACGCCTATTATGTTTGGCTTTATCTTGATCTTTACTAGTAGTTTTTTCTCGAATCTCTGCATGGGGTAGAAGTATGGGTGGACGAAGAATGCGCATTTGGATATTGCCGAAGTCATCGGAATCACTACTAGTAGTGAGTTCTCCTCTATGGGTACGACTCTGAAGTATTTTCTCAGTTCTCTCACATGTGCTTCAGCCACTGTTTTGAAGCTTACCCATTTGGTTAGGGGGTAGATGTAGTACAGTACTAGCTGGGTCATCAGGATATAGAAAAAAATAAAAAAATATAAGTTTGGATGTGGGTGGAGTCGAAGTCGTCGTCAGTACTTATTTTATGGCGTCGCCGATACCTTGACGATTACTGCATTGGCGATGTCGGAGAGCAGGGTTGCGTCTAAGCCAAATGCGGTCTGGAAGTATGACTTCAGTCCGTCGGCAAACTTGTCGCTAGCTACTCCGCCCTGCCTCGATACGTGTTTCCAGAGTTTGAGGGCGAAAGCCAAGTAGGCTGCCCTCACGGTACCCGTTATTCCCTTGGCGTCTAGGTAGTCTCTGATCATTGACCTGATGGTGTCAACTTGGTTGAGTCCTGCCTGCGCTCTAGCTAGTGCTGTTGCTTGGACGTCGGTGAATCTTGTGCCGATTACTGTGGGGTTGTACTTCTTGCTGTACTTCTCGAACATGTCGATGCCTGACTTGTACAGTGGCATTCTACTTCACCTCGCCAAATATAATGCTGAGGGAAAAATTTATATATGATGTTGATTTTCTAGTTAAGCATGTCTCCTAGTTAGGATCTGGAGTTAAGTCTAGGAATGGACATTAGTTTCTTCATCGTATTGATAGTTGTGGTGGAGCTTAGTACGTAAGCTATATATCATGCTAGAGGGAATATTAGTATTGAAAATAGGTATGAGTGGAGAAGAAGAAAAAGATATAGATGAACAGTTGAAGCTTTGGGAGTTAAAGACGAATCCAGCTACTGTTGGAGCTATCTTGGCTGATGGTCGTGCCGTCATGGTTGAGAGGCTTAAGCGCTATAGCAGACCAGTGTGGATTGTTAGGAAGGCTATTGTTCCAATTCTTAATAAGCATGGCGTGACGGGGTGGCATCGTATGCCTTATTATGACCTTGTTCAGACGTTGTGGAAGTGGTTGAAGAAGTATCCTGAGAAACTTTGGGGTAAGTATATTGGTGCGATTGTGGGTTTCTATATGACGATTTTTGAGCTTGATGAGAAGATTGTTGATGAGATTGTTGATGTTGCGGTTAAGACTATTAGGGAGGTTTTGAAGGAGTATAATAAAGCGAAGGAGGAGGTCTAGCTTGGTTGCTAGGAGACTTGAGGTTATTATTCCTGCTAGGCTTTGGGAGAAGCTTGAAGAGCTGGAGCAGAAGACTGGCGTGCGTAAGGAAGATATATTTATGCGTGCGGTCGTGATGATTGTTGAGGGTGTGAGGTGTCCTAGCTGTGGGAAGGTTGTCTATCAGTTTGAGGAGGTGCATTGATGGTTGAGTGTTGCGCTTAAGGTTAAGACTCTGATGGCTGCGTTGCCTGATCCTGCTTCGGCTATGAATGTTGCGTCCACGATTAACTTCTTGTTCAACCTGTTTAGCAATGGTAAGATAAATGAGGAGGATTTGAGGAGGGACTTGAGGGATATTTGTAGGACTGTCCTGAACATTACTAATCCCGACTTGACTGAGGAGGATGTGAGAAAAAGGGTTGAGGTGGTTGTTGATGAGCTTGTCGAATCCATGAAGATTGAGAGCTTGTCACGCAGAGTTATGGCTAGGTTTAGGACGATGTAGCTTCACGTATAGCTTCAAGACGACGTAGGCTATTCCAGCAATTATTAGGAATGGTGTTAGAACCATGATGTATAGTATGTACCACCATGCTAGCTGGTTTATTGGACTTAGTTGCGGAATGTTTAGGACTATGATCGATATTATTAGGAGTATTATGTGGAGGAGGATCCATGTCCTCATCGATATTACTATGGTGGTCGTCATTCCTTTGACTCACCTAGCGCTTCTAGTGTTTTGTTGAGTTCAAAGAGACTTTCTAGCACTTCCTGCATCATTTTGATGTCTGTAATTGACTTTGCTAGCGTGCTGGTCAGGTACAGCAGTATTATGACTAGGTTTTTGCGGTTAAATTTTTCTCCGTATTTTTCTGCCAGTGCATCTATGATGATGTTGCAGACCTCCACTACTTCATCGCTGTAAACGAAGCCTCCGATGCTTTTGACCTCGCATGTTAGTGGGTTCATGCCGTCACCCTTGTTGATAGGTATCTTGATTGTGATACTCCTAGTGCGCCTAGCGTCCTCATTATTATGTAGTTTGCTAGCTGTGGATTGGTCTCTAGGTCTTGTCTGCGTATGTAGAATCGTTGCTCCTCTAGGTCGAAGATGATCGGTACTCTCTTTTCCTCGTTGCTTTTTGTCAACACGTATAGCTTCTTGTCTCCGAAGCCCTGGACTCTCCTCATAGCTTTGATGTAGAAGAATTCTTCTGGGTATTTTTCGTTTAGTTTTGCCACGTAGTTTATTAGGTCTTGTAGCTCTACTCTCTTTGCGTCTGATCTCTTAGTGACTATGTATTCTGCTTCGTATTGTCCCTTGTTGGATTTTCCCTTGACGGTTGGTGTGTGGTCTTTGAAGATTTCTATTAGGTCGTTACTTTGACCCATCACTCCACGACACCCATAGATACATATAGACATGGTGGCTATTAAACGTATCGCTGTTTTGGTGTGGCGGTATTACGCTGATAGTTCATGCTTGTGGTTTTCTAGGTACTCTCTCAATGCTTCGTTTATGATGATGTGAAACTTTCTAGTTGGTGATTCGTAGCGCTTCTTGACGATCTCCCATATTCCACGATAGAGTTCACGCTCCACTATTACGTGTACTTTGACGTATTCTTTCTCCTGTTCCATCATGTCCATGAGTATTATGGTTGTTGTAGTATTTAAATATTATTGTATTTTGATGCTGAGTTAGGCCAATGATTAAATAGCGGTCAAGCAGTAGTAATTACGCCATGAATGGGGAAAAAGAAATGGAGATGACTTATCGGTGCAGACTCTGCGGTGAAACCATCGCTGTCGATGAGTATAGCATTGAGAAGAAGCTCAGGCATCTGCTTCAGGAGTATTCAAGCATAGTGATGACTCTGGCGGAGTCGATCTTTGAGTTGGTGGAGTGATGGAGAGATGTATCGCTGTTTGTGGTGCAATTCGGAGTTCCGCTATTTTGACCCGTATGTGAGGCATCATAGGAGGTTTCACGAGGATGAGTCTATGAGGTGGAGGTATGAGTCGTATGTTGCTAAGGCTAACAGGACTGCTAGGGCTGTTAAGATCTATGTTCCGTACTTTTTGGTTAGGATGCTTGGCGTCGAGGATCCTGTGAAATATACGCTTTCAATGGCTAACAGGGATGGAGAACCGCAGTTCTTAATTCTCAGGATCTACCAGCATATCTAATTATTTTTTTGTTTTTGGTTCACTTTTCATTTTCACTTAGCTCTCTTTCTCAATTGAGAAGCTGGCACGTACTCCACAGGAATTGCTTCGATGTAGTCTTTTTTCCCGACCCATACGATTCTGACTATTCTACTTAGCTTCTTCTTCGGTATGATGGTGTAGTGGTGTCCGCATCGATGGCAGGTGACGATGCGTTTAGTACTAGTTACTTGTTTCCAGCCACATCTAGGACACTGTACTCTAAGCAGCTTTTTCATCTCCGATCCACTTAGCTACTCCCTTCTCATAAACTACTCTGTCATCTACCTCCGCCAGTGTTCTTAGGAGTGCATTGGCTCTCTGCGGAGTGGTGTCCAACATGTATGCCAATTTCAAATAGTGGATTTCTTTCTCCTTCTGTAAGACTTCCCTAACGATACTTATCATGGATTTGAAGACGCCCATTCTACACTCACCTCAATTATTAGAGAGTGAGGGAGAGATATAGGTTTATCTCTCCGTCTATCCCTCTCTCCGTGAAGGGTTCAATGCTTCTAGATTTTGAGGATAGATTTATATAGGATATAAGTAGGTTATGGCTTATATAGGTTATATTTATACTTATTTACTCACGCTCTCTAGAAAATACTACTCTCCGAGAGAGATACGGATAGAGAGAGAAACATTCTCTAGGGTTCTCACGTGAGAAATTCTTGGGTCAGAAACAAATTTATTAACTACTTCAATACATGAATATTTGTGGAGCTGGGATGAGTAAGCCGTACCGTCTTCCCGTCCCAAGCAAGATTAGGGCGGGATTCGAGAAGCTGAAGATGCTTAACGTGGTCGAGATAGATGTCTTGGACTTCATCATGAACTACGCCAAGGCTCTGCCCCACTCATACACGATAAACCTAGTGAAGACAATCGCCAAGGAGTACGGCTACGTTTATCTACACGGAAAACTAGTAAGGGTTGAGTCATGAGGCGAAACATGCCTCACTGGCACAGAGTCGTATGCAAAAGATGTGGAAACAACTACGTGTACTCGCATCAGATAAACAACTGCACGCTTCCCCTAGAGATCGAGGTGGACGAATGCGCATTATGCGTCTCAAAGAAGGAGCAACCAACGATAACCTCAATCCTACACATAACTCTAAAGAAGTGTCCATACTGCGGACTATGGGTATATGACGACGAGACGGGAAACTACCACATACTTTCCTGCTCAGAGGCTAAAGCTAGGGCAACTCACAAGTAAAAGAAAAAGATATATATCAACTTAAACATCAAAAATACATGAAAACCATAACAACAATCGCCATACTGCTCCTACTCTCAACGCTACTAGTGACGCCAGCCCTAGCCACAAGCGCAGTAAACCTCTCAGTCAAGAACAGGTACGACTACATCAACCCAAAGATCGGATCATCAACCCCATACGTAGCATTCTACTACGTCATAGGAGACAAGATCGAGTGGTGGCAGGGAGGCACATCATTCAGCTTCCGTCCAGGAACTCCAGAATACGAGAAGGTAACCCAGTTCTTCATAGCCTTGCCAGAAGTACTCGGAATCAAGGTGGAGACGGGTAGCCTATACCTAGTCATAGCCACCGCACATGCAGAATACATCTTCTCAGGAATAATACGATTCAGAGACTACCTATTCATCGACGACTTAGGCAAAATAACGGTCGATTACGTATATGGAGACGAGCTAAACGTCACCTTCAACTCCAAAGTAACAGTAAACGCATCGGCATCAAAGATCGACTCATTTGGACTAGCTGACTGGCAGGTATCTACGCCATTCCCAAATGTGAAACAATGGAGCAAGCCAACCATACAAGTACCCACAGGCAAAGAAGTCCTAGCAGTCCCCATAGAGGGATACAAGTGGGACGAGGAGCATAACGCATGGATCGGAGGCGCTCCCATATCAGTAATAGTAAATGGAGAGTGGGGCAGAGAGATCTCACTAGCGGGTACGAGCTGGTGGAAGAGAGACCCACAATACCTCCTAGTCATCACTCCAGAAGGAGTAGAGACCTACAAATACATCTACTACTTCAACGAAGTCTGGCTAGCATAACAAAAACACATCAATCCATTATTTTTTTATGGAATCCAGAACCAATTATGCATCCACTGCTTAGCCTGCTCCATGACGCACTGCATAAAACTACCAAACAGAACCATGAAGACAATAGTCATAATCACTATCCCAAACAAGATGCCTATCAGTAGCATAAACACGCTGAAAAAGACACTCCCCACTTCCATGACCCGTCCTAGTACAGAATCCTATCGACCACAGTCTTAGGCAACACTATTCCCCAAAGAAACGCCCAAGGCTGTCCTCCAATCTCTATCTCAGCCACGTCCATGAATGCGACCTTGTACCCCTTGACCCAAACAACCTCATTCAAGAAATTGGCGAAATAGCTAGCACCCACATCACTCCAAGGAACCCACCCATAGAACACTCCATAGACCCTCTTAGCCTCCTTGCTGACCATCAATACACTCTTCTCATCATACTTCTTCTCCGCATGGAACGGCTGATCAATAACTCGTTCAGCAACATAGTTAGCTATTCCCCACGCAATCAGCGCTATCGACAATCCCAACACAAATGCCAGCGCCAGCACTTCAATAGCTGACGGAGGATACGTCATCACCAACGCTAAGCTAAATCCATACAGCAACACCAGTCCAACCACTAGCGGTACTCCCGCCACTCTTTTTCTCCACAGTACCCAAGCCGACACTAATGCTACCAGTATTCCGACCACTATCCAAATCATGAGACCCACCTAACCTTCAGCTCACTCTCCAAATATTTATACTTACAAGCAACATAAGACACATCACTACCAGCAAACAATATACCACAAATAGCATCCTCGCTAGAAGGACTATTCCCACTTATCAGGAACACTGGCGATCCACTATCACCTCCACGAGCAAGTCCTTCAACGACTAAGACATCCTCAAAGACCCTCCACTTATCACCATACCACACCTTCACGCTAGCAGAATCGTCCCTCACAACGCCAACAGTGACTCCAGTCGTCCTACCCACCTTCCACACCTTGCTACCAGCTATACCGTCTCCCGAATGAGTCTTAGAGATATTCATGATTGACTGATCATCCATATAGACACCTGACTTGAAAATTCTATTGGGGTCATATGGATCCCACGTAGATACTCCAGCATCCAAGTGATTCGGCAACTTCTCGCCAATACACCACTCCTCCAAGAACCATCCGAAAAGAATGCACAAAATCCTCTTCCACCAAGGCAACGACTTGCTCTGATCCCACTTAACCAACCTCTTAACAGTCCCAACAACATCATTCATCGTCCTGCCACCGTCATACACTCCTGGCTGAACCACCTTAGTCTCTCCCTCCTTACCCTCAAGGACATGCCTGTTACTCACAAGTACAACAGCTCCATCAGTCTGATCCAAGAACTTTCCAGTAATCGTACCCGCAGTAATTTCGGTACTGCCGACCGATATGCCTCCCGCTACCTCATTAAGCCTACTTGTTCTGAAGCTCATAGGGCGTTGAACCTCCCCACCTCAACTATCTTGACGTCATAACCCTCAAAGACCGCTAGGTTAATCGTCTCTGCTACCTGCTTATTCTCAACGTATATCGTCAATACCTTATCACGAATGCTATAACCACTAATGCCATCAGTCTCCAAGAGCTTCTTCAACTGCTTCTTAATCTTCCCGCACGGCATAAGTCCTACACCTCCCACGCATAGTTAGCAATTATGAACAGTATGAAGCCTATGGTGGATAGCAGTCCCCCAGTCAAATAGTCTCCATTATTTATCTGACTCGCACCAGTCGTCAGCAATAGAACCGCTACCGTCTGCAACGCAGACTTCCAAGCACTAACACTTAGTTTTTTAAACTTTAACCCACTCATCTCAACAATACAGCAATACACCAAAATATAAATACTTTAACCTACTCCTCCCTGCCTCTCCTATACCTACCTACAATTTGCACAAGATCATTCACTATGAAAGAGTAGTTAAAACTGATGCAGAACTCGTACTCTGGCTTCACGTCCTCATCCTTAACATTCTCCAATAGCTTGTTAATCGCCTCCTCAGTCTTATTATACGCATTCATAAAGATCAAATCCCTGATTCTCTCCGCAATCTCCGCAATCACATACCTCTTCTCATCCTCAGACAGCCTTAACCTAACCATTCTCCCACCATCAATCACTATTCGGATAGACAAATATGGCATCCATGCCTTCAAACCCCTCAAACACTGCCTCCACTTTCCCCAATACTTTCACATGTATCCACGCCTCCACGCTCTTATCCAGCTTAGTCCTATCAACCATCAGAGGCAACCCGTACTTGACGAACAATGCATCTAGCTTGTCAGCATCCTCCTCAGTGATTCCGTCATTACACCAGCCTCGATGCCTGCTCTGAAGACCGAGAACCTTGTCCAAATCATCCAGCAAATCTTCTTCCTTGAGGTTAGTAAAGAATGCGAGGTTGATCGGAAAGAACACTCCCTCAACCTTTGGATGATAACACGCATAGCCTCCGCACTGATTGCTATAATACACACCCGACCTGCACGGAATAATCAGTCCCAAATGACTAGTAACCGAGATAAACCTCCTCAATCTCCATCACTCCTTTTTACACATCTTGCTTATATAATCCTCCCACTTCTCTTTACTCAGCTTAATTATGTAATTTATCCCATTGCTCCACAACTCGTCTCCATAAATAATCAACGTCTCAAGGAAATCATTACTTACAACACCAGCATGAGTAATATCTAGCGAACTCCCCTCATCTAAAAGAATGTAGAAACATGCCCCCTCGCCTCTACAAACCATAATCTTGAACCTCTCAAAATAGAATACTTCTCCCTTAAACACCAAAAACTCCTCTCTAGCCATTTTCACCCATCCCTCTTTGGACAGAACCACCTATCTATTATCGGGTACTTGTGCTGGCATGGTCTGTCTGGCTCTCGCCTACCTAGATGTCCCCAATACCTGTTACACTCATTATTGGCAAACTCCAAAGCATCCTCGAAGTCTCCACTAAACACTACCTCCTCCCTCTCCTCATCGGGATAAAACCTATAAACCTCGAACTCACCCGTCATCAGGTTCTTTCTCAAGGATAGCCTATGATTCTTGATGTTATACCTCCTCTGCGAATCGTAGGGAACAAGGGCATAGAAATCAACCTCACGCATACTGTATCCTGCCCTATTCACATCCTCATCTTCAAAACCCAACTCACAAATAATCAACCCCATACCACACCATCACCTCACTACTATTACTGCACAAGGCAAATATAAACCTTATGTAGTTATGTAAATACTCTTTGAAAGTATGGCAACATCCATTGCTCTGGATTTGGTTCCTTAATAGCGTAGTTTAAACTCCTTCCCAAGCATGTGGCTATGCGGTATGCAAGTATCGGAGGCACAGCTTCACCAACCAGCTTGTACCTCTTACTTATGCTAACGTGCTCTGGAAAATGAAACCAATCGGGAAACGACTGCAACCTCAAGCACTCCCTAACAGTAAGTCGCCTATACTCTCCATTGCCACTTAGATTGATGTGGTGTCCTAGAGGTCTTATTCTCCCATCACCTAAGATGGTTAGTGCTGGTGTTTCAAGCGGTATTAGCATGTCCCTAGACGCCTTTGATAAGTGGGACGTCACCGATCTAGCAGGCGCATCCAAGGATAGTGGTGGATGCTTCATCTGGTACTTCGTCACTGGAATCGGTATTAGCTGACCCGACCTATGCTTCTCTGTTATCGTGTATGCGGGCGCATCCAGTTGCATTACTCTAGAACCCCAATCACTCCTCTCATTGTCCCGTCCTCCCTTCTCAGTCATGACGTGATTCGTCAATAGGAACCTAGTATTTGGAGGCACAGATAAGATATCACCTATCGCCTCATAGACTGTTACCCACTCCTGCAACTCTCCGTTGCATAGGGTTAAGTACCCGACCTCGCTATGCGTAGGCTTGGGCAGAGTTGGCACAATGTTTAGGTCTCTTCTAATGCCTACCACTATCAGTCTCAACCTGCGTTGAGGTACGCCATAGTCGGCAGCATTTAGAATACCCATCTCGACCCGATACTCCTTCTTGAGTCTGTCTAGTTGCGCTAATAGAAGTGGTCTAAAACTCCTCGACAGCAAACCCTTAACATTCTCGAATACAAACGCCATCGGTCTAAACTCTAGCAACAGGTCAAAAAACCTAGAAAACGTGGGAAAAAGGGGATGCTTCTCTCCCCTATTCACGGTATTGGCAATCGTAAACGGCTGACAGGGTGATCCGCCAATGATTATGTCATATTCTCCACTCGGACTCCAAGAAAGCACGTCTTGCCTCCTAGCAGAGCCTCCAATACCTGAAAGATTGAGGTTGTAAGTCTCGACAGCATCAGCATCGATGTCAAATCCATCTATCCTAGCGTCTTTCAACCCCAGCAAAAAGCCTAGACTCAATCCTCCCATCCCGCAATAGAGATCTAGCACCTTCGGA
>Ga0080004_1067112_pt1 | contig 23494 bp, 15 predicted proteins | sample WasSprMetagenome_FD_69207 | JGI IMG/M metagenome (GOLD analysis project Ga0080004, IMG submission 69207) | Sulfidic aquatic microbial communities from Washburn Spring, Yellowstone National Park, USA - WS (SPADES assembly) (version 2) | ecosystem: Environmental > Aquatic > Thermal springs > Hot...
AAAATGAGTAAACGGTTTAGATTTTTGACTGAAAATTTTGAATTTACTGTAGATAAACAAGAAAAGATTAAAAGGCAAATTGTTGAAGTAGTGAATTCTCAAATAAAGAATTTCAATCTTATAAGTAGATGGAGAAAGGTTAAGACTTTCATTGTATATCTATATGCATATGCTATTGGTTATAGCTTTGGAGGTAATTTCTCACCCAAGGTATTGAGAAGTTATATTTTATTATTCATTTTCGTTCTCTCTCAAATCTTTTTCAAACCTTTTTTCAACTTTCATTTTCAAATTAAGTTCAGCTTTAGAGCCTAAGTATACATAAATTCCTAAGGATATTACTAAAACTCCAACGCTTATGAACATGCCCAAGGAGTATAAAAGCTTGTTTGGCTCTGTCATTGCGAATTTAAATACAAGCATCAATGCTTCAATAGAGACAGCTATTATGATAGATGCTAAAAATCTTGTCATTGTTTTTCTCGTTTCAGAGTGTTTTCTTGGGTCTTTGTAGATCAGTACTTCTTCTTCAAAAATAGTTCTTGCAAGGTCAAATATTGCAATGGAAAGAGTTATCAAGATCACGCCTTCAAAAATATTCTTAGGTTCAAGATTTAACTCTAATAAAGAACTAACAGCCCAGATTATTAATTTTGAGCTTAATAGAGCTAAAGTAATGCTAAATATTGAATAGAATATTCTTACAAAAAGATCAAACCTATCTTTAACATTTTGATTAAACTTAAAGCCTTTTAAATCTATATCAAAACAGTAAATATAGACTATCTCATCGTTTTCATTTAAAACAGGAATTGACATAGTTGCAGTTAAGTCTGCAGTTATGATAGATGTATATGGCTGTGTAATTATGCAATCTTTTTTTGCTATTACTTCTTTATAGCATGGTCTGTTAGACCTGTCATATCCTTTAACTTTTTTTGGAATTTTTGAAGAGAAGATAGGATTAACAGAATTATCAGAAATTTGTACTCCATCTTTGTTTAAAACATATACAGCCTCAATGTATGGAAACTCTTCAAAAAATTCGTTAGTAAAAACTCTATAAAATAAATCTTCGTCAAAGCTATCGACAGGAATTTTATCAATGTAAGTTTTTAAAGTTTTACAGAGTCTATATTTGTTTGATTCTAATAAATACATAGTCCTACTAACCATTGTTTTCGCCTTTAACAGATGGTCTTTAAATATTATAGCAGCAAATGTATCATTTTATTGAGTGTTTGAAATCTGTTAATTTTGGAAAGAATTAATTTTTATATTGTACAAAAAATGGCAATCATTAATTCTGCCTGTCTATTTTTTATTCAGAAATTATCAATTTAAACTTTTAAAAACTTCTAATTAATTGATTTATAGATATTTTTTAAATTGTTGCAACATTTGCTATAAATTATTTTAACATCATGTAAATAAAATGAGTAAATCGTTATGAAAAAAAGTTGTAGCTATCATTAAGTCGTTTAAGCTTGATGAATTTAAAAATAGTTTTTCAACGCTTGAAAACATTGGCATTACAATCACAGAAGTTAAAGGCTTTTGAAGATAAAAAGGTCATGCAGAAATTTATCGTGGTGCTGAGTATGTTATTTATTTCGTGCCTAAGATTAAGATTGAAGTGGAAGTAGATGATACAATACTTGAAAAAGTAATAGAAGCAATAATTACCGCTGCAAGAACGGGAAGAGTGATGGATGGAAAAATCTTGTCTACTCTGTTGAAGATGATGTAAGAGTTAGAACTAGTGAAAGAGGGACGGAAGCTTCATAAAAAATTTTAAAGGAGGTATTTGTCATGAAAAAATTAGCAGTGCTATCAGGAGCAATCTTCAGCGTCGCAGTTGCAAATGCCGGACAGATTACTGTAGCAAACAGTGATATTAAAATCGATGGAGCATTGACAACAGGCTATTTTACATCAAACAACACTGGTTCAAGCAATCATGACAGCTTTAAAGTGTCTAACTTTATACTTGGTCTTAACTCTGATGCTAAAGACGGAGGAATTGGATTTAATGTAGGATTTGGAACAGTATTGCTTCCAACTGTTTATGACGGTGGATTGGTTGATAACAAAGCAATCATAAACAAAAGCTTTGGACCTATCTATGCAGTATTAAGCTACAAACCAACCAGCAGTCTAACACTTGATGCAGGGCTACTTACAACAAACATTGGATACGAATCTGCAACGTCATTTGCAAATCCAAACATCACATACGGAGCTTTATGGTCTTCAGAGCCATTTATTTATCCCGGTGCAAGAATTACTTATGCGGTAGGAGATATTAAATTCTACGCAGAAGTAAACAAAGACAAAGGATATTTAGATGGAAGCTCTTCGCTTCAAACTTCTGGAGCTTATGCTGTAGGTTCTCTCGGTACGCTTTACGGTATTGATTATGCAATATCTTACTATGACTACACAGCATACAAAAACTTGGTAGATATAGTCCTTTCTAAATCTATCAATGATAATTTAGACGTGGGAATTAGTTTTGACTATCAATGGTTAGATAAAACCGCAAAAGTTTCTGGAAAAGATAGTAAAGGTTACGGCGTGGCTACTTATATTGTTCCAAAATTCGGCAATTTCTCTTTACCTGTGAGAATTGAGTATGTGAATGATGGTTCTAAGGGAAAAGAAAGTGGTATTTATAATGGTGTATCTAAAGCCTGGACTATTACAGCAACTCCAACATTTAGACCAACTAAAAACACATACGTTAGAGCTGAGGTTTCTTATGTAAACTTAGATAACAAAATATTTAAAGATAGCTCTGGAAATCCAAAAGATACGAAAGTATCTGCTGCTGCTGAGCTTGGATTTTTGTTCTAACAAGCTTTTTCAGGTTGGCTTCCTAAACTTACTTCCAAGGTTTAAAGCCTTGGGGGATTTTTAGATTTGATGTTAAGCGCTTGTATAGCGTGTTCTAAAATTCCTTTATGCTGCATGACGTACGTTTAAAGTTAGCTTTTCTTTGTCGGGTCATCCTAAAGCCGTAGTCTGAAAAGCTCCCTCTTAAAGGGAAAGTGTTCCAAAATCTTTATAAGTTTGTTTTGTCCGTAATCCAGCAGCGCAGTGAAGGATCTTTTTTTAATTTTTTTCGTAAATAGGATATGGGGGGTTTCGCTGGCTGCAGAATGACAGATTTGGGACACGCAAAGGAAGGGGGATTTCTTACGGCTATAAAATGATACACAAGGCAATAACTTTGACGTTTGGAGCAATTCATGAAATTGCCGTACATAAGGATTGAGTAGTAATGGACAAGAAGCAAGATTTCTATTTAATTGCTATCCATCGCTTTTCACTTATGCTAAAGGGTTTAGTTTTATAAAAATCTCTAATTTCTCGCCTCAAGATATAATTTTAGCAAAAAAATTTATTTATCAAAATCTTACGTTATTTTTTTAAAATTTCTTAACATTTATTTCGTGTTAAATTGTTGCATAAAAAATATGCAATAAAACAATGTTATATTAAAAATTAGTGTTATATCAATATCTTTCTAAACTAATATATAATGTCTTATTGCATTTAACAAAACAATGTTTGAAAATTATGAAAAAATTTGACAAACAATTTATTTTCAGTAAAATACTGTTTGATTTTATTTAATAAAACCCTGTTATAGGAGGTTTAAAAATGGAAAAGGCAGATTTACTTTTGAAGGTTGATGAAAAATACTATCCGCCCAAGGAGATAGTGGAAAATGCTTGGGTTAAGGATTATGAATCACTTTACAAGAAGTCTATCGAGAATAGAGAGGCTTTCTATGAAGAGATTGCCAATGAGTTAGAATGGTTTCAAAAGTGGGACAAAGTTTTAGAATGGAACTATCCTTATGCAAAATGGTTTATAAATGCAAAAACAAACATAACTTATAACTGTTTAGACAGGCATGTAAAAAATGGCAAAAGAAATAAGGTAGCTTTTATCTCGGTAGATGAAGAAGGAAATGAGAGAAAGGTAACTTACGGTGAGCTTTTAGATTTAGTTAGTAGGCTTGCAAATGGATTAAAATCTCTTGGAATTAAAAAAGGTGATAGGGTTTCTATCTACATGCCTAACACTTTTGAAGCTGCAATAGCAATGCTTGCTTGTGCAAGAATCGGAGCTATACATAGCGTAGTTTTTGCAGGATTTAGCGAAGGAGCTTTAAAAATCAGAATAGATGATGCTAAGGCTAAGGCTGTAATTACTGCAACCTATACAAAAAGAAGAGGTAAAAAAATACCATTATTCCCAACAGTAAAAGAAGCAATTAAAGATTTAGATTTTGTAGAAAAAATAATACTTTGGGATAGAGATAACGAGCTTTCAGACGAGTATGAGGAACATAACGTAGTAGATTTTTACAAACTTATCAAAAATTCATCAAAAGATTGTCCGCCGGAGATTCAAGACGCAGAAGACCCATTATTCATACTTTATACATCAGGAACGACAGGAAAACCAAAAGGCGTTCTCCATACAACCGGCGGATATATGGTTAATACATACATGACAGCAAAATATGTTTTTGACTTAAAAGAGAATGATATTTACTGGTGCACGGCAGACGTAGGTTGGATTACCGGTCATAGCTACATTGTTTATGGACCATTGGCTAACGGTGTTACTTCAATCATGATGGAAGGTGTGCCAGTATATCCACATCCGGGTATTTGGTGGGAGTATGTAGAAAAGTATGGCGTTAACGTGTTCTACACAGCACCAACTGCAATAAGAATGTTAATGAGATTTGGAGATGAAATACCGGCTAAGTATGATTTATCAACATTAAAGGTTTTAGGTTCAGTTGGTGAGCCAATCAACCCAGAGGCTTGGCTATGGTACTACAAAAACATAGGAAGAGGAAAAGCGGTAATCGTAGATACATGGTGGCAAACTGAAACAGGAGCTCATATGATTACAACAGTCCCAAGCTATCCTGCGAAACCTGGTAAAGCTGGTAAGCCAATGTTTGGAATTGAAGTTGCAGTAGTAGATAAGCAAGGAAATCCAATGCCACCAAACCAAGTCGGTCATTTGGTGATCAAAAACCCATGGCCCTCTATGCTTAGAACTTGCTGGGGAGAGCCAGAAAGATATGAAAAATACTGGAATGAAATACCTGGCTACTATTCAGCCGGAGACTTAGCTGCGATAGATGAAGAAGGTTATGTTATGGTTGTTGGTAGAGCTGACGACGTATTAAGCGTAGCAGGACACAGAATCGGCACTGCAGAAGTTGAATCAGCTATCGTTGAAAACCATGCAGTAGCAGAAGCAGCTGTAATTGGTAAGCCTAACGAGATCAAAGGTGAATCTATCAAAGCGTTTGTAATCTTAAAAGAAGGATATGAACCTTCAGAAGAGTTAAAAGAAAGAATTAAAGACACTGTAAGAGATGTTCTTGGACCAATAGCTGTACCGGATGAGATTGAGTTTGTTGATAAATTACCAAAAACAAGAAGCGGAAAAATAATGAGAAGATTGTTAAAAGCAAGAGAGCTTGGCTTAGAAATTGGCGATACTTCAACATTAGAGGAATAAGATTTTTTCTAATGCCCTCCTTCATAAGAAAGGAGGGTTTTTTTTATTGATTTTTAAAGCAAAGTATAACAGTGTTATAAAGATAGTATTAAAACAGTGTTTTAAAATAAATTTTATAAAAGGGGGTTGACATGAAAAAAACACTTTTGGCAGCAGCATTGTTATCAGCTACAGTAGGCCAATCTATGGCAGCTAATGACCTTGAATCTGCATTCAAAGAATCAAAGGTCATGGGGCAGTTTAGAGCTTTCTACATTGATAGAGATTATGATGCTGCAAACAGTAAAGGTGATAGGTCAGCTTTTGCAATTGGTGGAAAGTTTGGCTTTGAGACTGCAGCAGTAAATGGCTTAAAATTTGGAATCATGGCTTACACTACAAACGGAATCAACACAAACAGGATGGGTGGAACTAATCCACACTTAGACCCATCTTTATTTGGAAAAGATAGGAAAAGCGTCACTTATATCGGTCAGTTGTATATAGATTACAAATATCAAAACACGGCTGTTAAGATTGGAAGACAAGAGATTAACACTCCAATGGCTGGCATGGACGATGCAAGAATGCTTCCAAACCTTTTTGAAGGTGCATTAATCACAAATAAAGATATACCAAAAACAACCATCATAGCAGGACACTTTTGGAATATGGCATACGGAACATTTGCAAACGCATACTCTGCTTGCTCTTATTTAGGTTTACAATCAGGTTATGGTTGTGGTGGATACACTGCATTAAATCAGGGATTAGCCAAATACGACACAGGAAATTTCTTAAACATGGGTAAACAGGCTATCGGAAAAGCAAACGCCGGTGTTTCTGTGATTGCTGCAATCTACGAAGGGATACCAAACTTAAAGCTTCAGGCTTGGGACTACTACGCATGGGATATGCTTAACATTTTATACTTACAAGGTGATTATACGTTAAAACTATCTGATGTAAAAACTACATTGTCAGCTCAGTATATCAATGAAACAAACGTTGGAAACAACATTAAAAAGGTATTTGGAAAAGAAGTTGGGTCAAATTTGTTTGGCGCTAAGGTAAACTTTAATATTCCAATGCCTGTGGTTGAAAACTTTAATCTTTATGCTGCATACTCTCAAACCGGAAAAGATGAAGGAAAGCTTTTAAACGGTGGATTAATCACTCCATGGGGTGGAACACCGGGATTTGTACAAGGTACTGTTACAAGGCTTGGTTATGTAGCTGATACATCTGCATGGAAAGTGGGAACATCTTTTGACATAATTAAAGGGTTAAACTTACACGTTGCATACTCGTACTTCAACGTAGGAAATAAAGCTCAGTATTCCAACAAAACCCACGATGCTTCAGAAACGGACTGGGACTTAACATGGAAATGTAGATTAATTAAAAACCTTGAATTAAAAGCAAGAGGAATTTACACATGGAACTTTGTGCCGGGTCAAAACTTTACAGAATACAGACTTATCGCAAACTATAATTTCTAATAATTCAAAAGGGAGGTAAGGCTATGAACAAAGCATTGATTGAAAAAATCAAAAATGACACAGATTTTCAAAAGCTTGTAAAGGAAAGAACAAGGATAATGATTATCCTAACATTAGCTGAGCTTGTAGTTTACTTTGGTTTTATCTTGTTGGTTGCATTTAACAAAGAGTTTTTAGCTCAAAAACTTGGGGATAGTGTAATAACTATAGGCATTCCAATAGGAATAGGTGTAATCGTAATCTCATTTCTTTTAACAGGTATCTATGTTTATATAGCTAACAAAGATTTTGATGAATTAACAGAAAAAATTAAGCAAAAGTATGCAAGGGGGGAGTAAGCTATGACTAAGAGGAGTTTGATGTTTTATCTATTGAGTGTGGCTGTTGTAGGGTTTGCCTTTGCAGCCGGCGGAGTAGATGGACCGGTTCAAAAACAAGCTGTAAACCCACTTGCAATAACGATGTTTATAATCTTTGTTGCTGCAACCCTTGGAATTACATATTGGGCTGCAAAAAGAACAAAAACAGCTAAGGATTTCTACACAGCGGGCGGCGGAATTACAGGATTTCAAAATGGTCTTGCAATAGCCGGTGATTTCATGTCTGCTGCATCTTTCCTTGGAATTGCCGGGCTTGTTTATACATCCGGATATGATGGATTGCTTTACTCCATCGGATTCTTAGTTGGTTGGCCTATTGTCATGTTCTTACTCTCTGAGCCGCTTAGAAATCTTGGAAAGTATACATTTGCAGACGTAACATCTTTTAGACTTGAACAAAGAAGAATAAGAATTCTTGCTGCAATTGGTTCTCTGTCTGTTGTAACATTTTATCTTATTGCTCAAATGGTTGGTGCTGGTAAGCTTATACAGTTGTTGTTTGGTTTATCTTACTCAACGGCTGTTATAGTTGTTGGTTCATTAATGATAATCTACGTTGCGTTTGGTGGAATGCTTGCAACTACTTGGATTCAGATTATAAAAGCTATCTTACTACTTGGCGGTGCTTCATTTATGGCGTTTATGGTACTACTTCATTTTGGATTTAGCTTTGAAAATCTCTTCCAAACAGCTGTATCTGTTCACTCAAAAGGTGAAAAGATAATGGCTCCGGGCGGTCTTGTTTCTGACCCATTAAACGCTATCTCTCTTGGACTTGCTTTAATGTTTGGAACAGCAGGATTGCCACACATCTTAATGAGATTCTTTACAGTTCCAAACGCAAAAGAAGCAAGAAAATCGGTATTCTTTGCAACAGGCTTTATTGGATACTTCTACATCTTAACATTCATCATTGGATTTGGTGCTATTGCTTTATTCGTTCAACATCCAGAATACTTCCAAAATGCCAAACAAATCGTTATTGATGGAATTACTAAAATAGTTGATGCTAACGATCCTGCTAAAAACTTGGTCGGTGATAAAAAGGCTCTTGTTGGCGGAGAAAATATGACAGCTATTCACTTAGCTGAAGCTGTTGGTGGACCTGCATTTATGGGATTTATCTCTGCGGTTGCTTTTGCTACTATCCTTGCAGTTGTAGCTGGTTTAACACTTGCAGGAGCATCTACTGTATCCCACGACCTTTATGCTAACGTTTTTGCTAAAGAAAAAGATGAACAAAAAGAAGTTAAAGTTTCTAAAATAGCAACATTTATCATTGGTATCTTTGCGATCGTTCTTGGAATTGTTTTTGAAAAACAAAACGTTGCGTTTATGGTTGGTTTAGCTTTTGCAATTGCCGCATCTGTTAACTTCCCAATTCTTATATTATCTATTTATTGGAGAAATCTAACAACAACGGGTGCATTCTGGGGCGGACTTGCCGGCTTAGTTGTAGCTCTTGTTCTAATCGTTATCTCTCCAACAGTTTGGGTTGATGTATTGAAAAATCCAGAGCCAATCATAAAACTCAAAAACCCGGCTATCTTCTCAATGCTAACTACTTTTGTATTAACAATACTTATCTCTAAGCTTGACAGCAGCCAAAGAGCAAAAGAAGACAGAGAAGGATTTGAGCCACAATATGTTAGAACTCAAACAGGTATCGGTGCAGAAGGTGCTGTACATCATTAATTAATTTTTTGGTGGGCTTACCTGCCCACCTCTTACAAAAAGGAGTAAAAAATGAGTATCGTTGATGTAGAGCTTTTTCTAAAACAAATCTATCCATTTGAGCTTCTAACCAATCAAGAGTTATCAGAGATTGTAAATAACTTAGCCATTGAATACTATAAAAAAGGTCAAAAAATAGAAGATGTTGATAATTATCTTTATGTTGTTTTAAAAGGGGTAGTTGTTGAAAAAGATAGCCTTGGCAATGAGGTAGGCTACTTTGGTCAAGGAAGTTTTTTTGATGTCAGCAGAGTGATAAACGGGTCTGAAAACATTTTTGAAGCTTTTGAAGAGAGTATTTTATATAAGATAGACAAAAAGATAATCTTAAAGCTTGTTAACGAAAATGAAAGATTTGGTGAGTACTTCAAAAAATCTACAAAAGAAAAGCTTTCTTCAATAGCTTCAGAAAATCCGTACTTCTTTTTGAAAGTAAAAGAGATAGAACTCCAACAGCCGGTTATAGTATCAAAAGATACAACCATTTACCACGCGGTCAAAGAAATGACTGAAAAAGGAGCTTATTCGGTTATCGTTGATTTTGGAAATGGTGAGTATGGAATCATCACAGACTCAGACATAAGAAAAAAAGTTATACTTCAAAATATAAGTGCTTCTGAAAACGTTGAAAAAATAGCTACAAAAGGACTTATCACGATAAATGCAGATTCATTTTTATTTGATGCGATATTTTTAATGATTAAGCATAACATTAAAAGAGTTGTTGTCGAAGAAAACGGTAAAATTATAGGCATTTTAAACGAAGTTGATTTGTTGTCTTTATACTCAAACCAGCCACAGTTTTTAGCTTTGAGAGTTGAAAGAGCAAAATCAATCAAAGATTTAAAAATCCTTTCAGATTCCGTTGCAAGAACTGTAAAGATTCTTCACAAAGAAGGAATAAGAACAAGACACATTATGAAAATTGTTTCAGAGATTAACACAAGGATATTTAGAAAAGCATTTTTACTTACAGCACCGGTAGAGCTTTTAGACCATTCAAGCCTCATCGTCATGGGAAGCGAAGGAAGGCAAGAGCAGATTTTAAAAACAGACCAAGACAATGGTTTAATCCTTGAAGATGGCTATCAAAACCCGAATTTAGAAGCTATTTCCCAAAACTTTATAGAAGCACTAAAAGAGCTTGGCTATCCGGAATGTAAAGGCAATGTAATGATTACGAATCCATATTGGAGAAAATCTATAAGTGAGTTTAAAAACTCTATTATTGATTATGTAAATCATATCACGCCGGAAAATATGCTAAACTTAGCCATTCTTATAGATGCTAAACATATCATTGGAAGAGAAGACCTTTACGATGAGCTTGTAGACTTTATGTTTTCAAAAATTTCAGATAATAAAACGTTTTTATCATACTTTGCGCTTCCTACCATTCAGTTTAAAACACCACTGACATTTTTTGGCACTTTTGAAACAGAAAAGGGTAAGCATCAAGGAGAATTAGACATAAAAAAAGGTGGTATCTTTCCAATCGTTCACGGCATAAGGTCGTTAGCAGTTGAAAACAAAATAAGAGAGACTAATACATTTGAAAGAATAAAAAGACTGTCAGAAGTAGGCATTTTTAACAGAGAGTTTGCATCAGAGCTTATAGAAGCATTAGAATTTTTCCTTACTTTAAGACTGAGAGAGAGACTAAGAAAGATAGAAATGGGCAAACAGCCGGACGATTATATCAGCATCAACCTACTTTCAAACTTTGAAAAAGACCTTTTAAAGGATGCTTTTAAAATCGTAAACAAATTTAAAGATTTAATCATCAATCATTTTAAACTAAACTACATATCATGAATAGCATATTAGAAAGATTAAGCTTTTATTATAAGAAAAAACGATTAAAAAATCCAAATTACAGCTTTCTGTTTGAAGAACCGCCGGAAAATGAGTATGTAGCATTTGATACAGAAACTACAGGTTTAAATCCAAAAGTTGATGACATTTTATCAATCGCAGCAGTAAAGATAAAAGATAATAAAATACTATTAAATGAAAGGTTTAATGTAATTGTCAAACCGGATAGAGAAATTAACGAAGATGCTATAAAAATTCACGGACTTAGAAAAAAAGACCTTGAATCAGGCATGCCAATAGAAGAAGCAGTTGATAGATTTGTACATTTTATAGGAAGCAGACCGCTTGTAGGCTACTACTTAGAGTTTGACGTTGCAATGATAAACAAATATTTTAAAAAACTCTCCGGAACAACATTGCCAAACAAACAGATAGAAGTATCAGCACTTTATTATGATTTCAAAATCGGCTTAATTCCACAGGGATTTGTTGATTTGAGATTCGATTCTATCCTTAAAGATTTAGACATACCTACTTTTGGAAAACATGATGCTTTAAACGATGCTATCATGACAGCACTGATTTTTTTAAAGTTAAGAAATAAATAGGAGGCGTGTCTAATGAAAGAAGTCAAACTTCCTTTTTTAGAGCATATAGGGGCTGTTATTGAAGATTTAGACCAAGGAATAGCAGTATTAAGCATAGATATTAAAGATTACCATTTACAACATCTTGGATACGTTCATGGTGGAGTTATATCCAGCTTAGCAGATAACACAGGGTGGTATGCAGTAATTTCAAATTTACCGGAGAATAAAACTTCTGTAACAATTGAGATAAAAATTAACTATCTAAAACCAGCCAAAGAAGGAAAATTAAAAGCGATAGGAAGAGTCTTAAAATTAGGTAAAAGTGTAGCCTTTGCAACTGTAGAGCTGTATTCAAACGATGACCTTGTAGCATATGCAACAGGAACCTATGCTATATTAACGATTTAGCAAGTTGAAAACCATGACTTTAGTTAATTACAAATCATTAATCGTATCATGGGGGGAGAAATTTGTGTTTTTTATAGAATTTAATTAGGAGATTTTTCTGACTATAGACCTTGGGATGACAAAGAAATTGAAAGTAAGTTAACAGTTGCCATATTTGTCATTTTGCAGCCGGCGAAGAATCTCATATTTTGTTGAATTTCTCATCCAACATATTTTATTATAGTATATCCTTAATATTAGTTTAACAGGAGTAAAAATGCAGGAGAAATTCTATGTTACAACACCAATATACTATGTTAACGATGTTCCACACTTAGGACATGCATATACTACCGTTGCGGCGGATGTTCTTGCAAGATATTACAGACAAGTCGGCGTAAAAACATTTTTCTTAACAGGAACAGATGAGCATGGTCAAAAGATTCAAAAAGCAGCGGAAGATAAAGGAATTTCTCCAAAAGAGCTTGCAGATAAAACTCATTTAGCATTTAAAGAGCTTTGGAAGAAGCTTAATATCAGCTACGATAGATTTATTAGAACAACAGACCCAGACCACATAAAAGCTGTTCAGTACATTTTTCAAAAATGCTATGAAAATGGAGATATTTATCTTTCTGAATATGAAAGCTATTACTGCGTTGGATGCGAAGAGTTTAAAACAGAGACAGAGATAAAGGACTATGATTATAAATGTCCTATCCACTTAAAACCTTGTGAAAAAGTCAAAGAAGAAAGCTACTTTTTCAGATTATCTAAATACACAGATAAACTTCTTGAATTTTATGAGAAAAACCCGGAGTTTATTCAACCAGATTTTAGAAAAAATGAAGTTGTATCCTTTGTAAAACAAGGATTAAAAGACCTTTCTGTATCAAGAAAAAGAGACCGTGTAGCATGGGGTATCCCTGTTCCCTTTGACCCATCTCACACTATTTACGTATGGTTTGATGCACTTACTAACTATTTAACAGCTGTTGGATATCCGGAAAACCTTAACGAGTTTTGGCCTGCCGACGTTCATATAGTTGGTAAAGATATTTTGAGATTTCATGCTGTATACTGGCCGGCATTTTTAATGAGTGCAGGACTTGAGATTCCTAAAAAAGTCTTTGCTCATGGATGGTGGACGGTAGAGGGTCATAAAATGTCTAAATCTCTTGGAAATGTAGTAGACCCGTTTAAAGCAGCAGATGAGTTCGGCGTTGACCAGCTTAGATACTTTTTATTAAGAGAAGTTCCGTTTGGGCTTGACGGTGATTTTTCTAAATCAGCTGTGATAAACAGAATAAACTCAGACCTTGCAAACGACCTTGGCAATCTTATATCAAGAAGCTTAACAATGATTCATAAATTCCAAAACGGAAAGATAGAAAAACCATCTGTTTTCAAAGAGATAGAAGAAGAGTATAAAAATGTTTATTCTAAAACCTTAGAAAATTATAAAAATCTTATTCAAAAGTTAGAGTTTAGTAAAAGTCTTGAAGAAGTTTGGCAGTTTATAGATTGGCTTAATAAATATATTGTAAAAGTAGAACCTTGGAAGTTAAACAAAGAAGATAAAGAGTATCTAAAGACAACGCTTTACACCCTTGTAGATGGAATATATGCTGTTGTATGGATGTTAAACCCATTTATGCCGCAAAAAATGACAGAAGCTTTGAGCATGTTAAACATAAATGAAATCAAAAAAGATATAAAGCCTTATAGCTTTCCGGCAGAAATAACAATAAATCAAGTAGTCCCATTATTCCCAAGAGTTGAGATGAAGGAGGAAGAAAAAAAGATGGAAGAGATAAAAAAAGAGGAAGTAAAACAAGAAGAATACATCACTATTGATGATTTTGTAAAAATAAAAATGAGAGTTGGAAAAGTGTTAGAAGCTGAAAAAGTTGAAAAATCAGACAAACTTTTAAAGTTAAAGGTAAGTCTTGGAGATGAAGAGAGAACGATAGTTTCAGGTATTGCACAGTATTATGACCCTCAGGAGCTTATAGGTAAAAACGTAATCATCCTTGCGAATTTAAAGCCAAGAAAAATCTTTGGAATAGAGTCTCACGGAATGTTATTGGCGGCAAAAGATGGAGAAAGATTGACAATACTAACTACAGATAAAGATGTCGAGGCAGGAAGCCCAGTTTCTTAAACCTTAAAGAGGTTAAAAAGGGTCTATGAAAAAAATTAGATTAGCCTTGGCACAGATAAATCCAGTAGTTGGAGATTTTGAGTATAACTATAATAAAATCGTTGAATTTATTGAAAAAGCAAAAAAATTAGAAGCAGACATAGTAGCTTTTCCAGAGCTTGCTCTTACAGGATATCCACCAGAAGACCTTATCTTGAAGCCAAGTTTTATTGAAAAAAATCTTTACTACTTAGAGAAATTAAAAGAAAATGTTGATAACATCATTGCAATTGTTGGATTTATAGATAAACAAGAAGATGTTTTTAATGCCGCCGCTGTGATTTACAATAAAGATATAGTCGGAGTTTATCACAAGCAGTTTCTACCAAACTACGGCGTGTTTGATGAAAACAGGTACTTTCAAAAAGGAGATGGGCTATTACTTTTATCCATAGATAATTACAAAGTCGGAGTATCAATCTGTGAGGATATATGGTATCCAGAAAATCCTGTAAATGATTATGCTATTCTTGGTGCTGAAGTAGTGATCAATATAAACGCATCTCCTTACTCGCAAGGAAAAGTCAAAAAAAGAGAAGAGATGTTAAAGGTTAGGTCAAGAGATAATCTGATTTCTATAGCATATGTTAATATGGTAGGTGGTCAAGATGAGCTCGTTTTTGATGGAAACAGCTTAATTTTAGATGCACAAGGCGAGATATTAGCAAAAGCAGAATCCTTTGAAGAAGAGTTATTATTGGCAGATATAGACCTTGACGAGATTTTTAGACTTCAGCTGAAAGATAACAGGCTTAAAAATCTAAGACACATAAAAAAACCTATAAATGTAAAAGAAGTTAGATTAGACTACAAAATCAAAAATAAAAATAATCAAATCTCTCAAAAAATAGCACTTGATAAAAAAGAGATAGAAGATACTTATAAAGCCTTGGTTGTTGGGCTGAGAGATTATATAAACAAGAATGGATTTAAGAAAGTTGTCATTGGATTAAGCGGTGGAATAGATAGTTCACTTACAGCTTGCATAGCAGTTGATGCACTTGGAAAAGAGAATGTTAAAGGTGTTTTAATGCCTTCACAGTATACTTCAAAAGAATCTATAGAAGATGCATTAGAGCTTGCTAAAAATCTTGATATCGAAACATTTACCATTCCAATCAAAAATATTTTTGATAAATACTTAGAAGAATTTCAAGAAATATTTAGAGGCTTAAAACCAGACACAACAGAAGAAAACCTTCAAGCAAGAATCAGAGGAAATATTTTGATGGCATTATCAAATAAATTTGGTTGGATAGTTATCGCCACAGGAAATAAAAGCGAGATGAGCGTAGGATATTCAACATTGTACGGCGATATGGTCGGTGGATTTGCAGTTTTAAAAGATGTACTAAAAACAAAAGTCTATGAGCTAAGCTATTACAGAAACTCTATATCAAAAGTAATACCGGATAGAGTCTTAACAAAACCTCCATCAGCAGAGCTTAGACCAAATCAAACAGACGAAGCAGAACTCCTTCCATATCCTATTTTAGACCAAATTATACAGTTTTACGTAGAGCAGGACTTAACAGTTGAAGAGATTGTAAAGCTTGGCTTTGAAGAGAGAGATGTAAAGAAGATAATAAATCTTATAGATAAAAACGAGTACAAAAGAAGGCAGGCACCAATAGGAATAAAGATTACAGAAAGAGCATTCGGAAAAGATAGAAGAATGCCAATAACAAACAGATTTAAAGAATTTTAAATGGACTTACACTATCTTTTTTTAAGTTTAGCTATAATTCTCTTTTTTGGAAGAGTTTTTGGAGATATTTTTAATAAATTTGGTCTTCCGGGAGTTTTGGGAGAGATTTTAGCCGGTGTTATACTTGGTTCAAGCGTTCTTGGAATTGTCTCTACAAATGAGGTCATAAAAGTTTTAGCAGAAATAGGGATTATATTACTTCTATTTAAAGTTGGTCTTGAGGCAGATTTTCATCAGCTAAGAAGAGTAGGTATTTATGCTTTTATCGTTGCTTTTGTTGGAGCTTTCACTCCAATGCTTCTTGGCACATTGATTAGCTACTATATTTTAAATCTTTCCATGACTACATCTCTTTTTATCGGCGGTACTCTTACCGCTACAAGCATAGGTATTACGGTTAAAGTTTTGGATGACTTAGGAAGATTGAATGAAAGATTTGCTCAAATAGTTCTTGGTGCTGCTGTTCTTGATGATATTTTTGGTGTAATAGTTTTAGCGGTTTTATATGAATATGCCAAAAAAGGAAATATAGACATAAACGGAGTTATAATTTTAATAATCTATATATCCACATTCTTCATATTAGCTCCGATTGTTGCTAAAATTCTTGCAAAGCTAATAAATATTTTTTATGAAAAACTTGAAAGTGATGAGTTTATTCCTGTTGCTGTTATGTCAATGGTTTTTTTCTTTGCCTATTTATCCCATGAAGTTGGCTCTCCGGAAATCCTTGGAGCTTTTACAGTTGGACTTGCCCTTTCACGACGGTTTATAATTCCATTTGCACTCTTCTTAAAAGCTGAAGAGAAAGAAAAAATGATTATAAAAATAGAACATTCTACACTGCCTATTGTTTCAATCTTAACGCCAATATTTTTTGTATCCATAGGACTAAGTTTAAACTTGAAGGTTATTGATTTTACTTCAATAGATTTTTGGAAAATCTCCATTCTGTTATTGACTGTGGCATTTGTTGGTAAGCTGATTTCAGGATTTTTGATTAAAGGCAGTTTAGATGAGAAAATATTGATAGGATTTTCAATGCTCCCAAGAGGTGAAGTTGGATTAATCTTTGCAGAGATAGGCAAGCAATCTAAACTTTTTGATGATATGCTCTATGCGAGCATTATTTTTGTAATTGCAATTACTACATTGATAGCTCCAATCAGTTTAAAGATTTTTGGAAGTATAGGAAAGCAGAAAGAGCTTTTTTAAATCTTCTACTTACCATTAATTATATGTTGCGATGGAGATTAAATAAAAGTAGAGGGGGCTTCCTAATCATACTTAAATTGTCATGTTGAAAGAATTGATGGATCTGCTCTTTTAATGTTTTTTCAATAACAAAAAGACGGAGATTATTCGCCGGCTGCAAAATGATAGAGAAGATAACAATAATATCAATAACTTTTTTTAAAAGAGAACTCATTCCTCATAGGTAGGCTACAAACCCAGATTTAGTTGCAACACGCCATTATAAATATTAGTTTCAATTCCTCATAGGTAGGCTACAAACTGTGAACTGTTTAACAGAATCGTGAGAGTTCTTAAAAGTTTCAATTCCTCATAGGTAGGCTACAAACGAGATATTGCACGAACTATCCATTTTCCTTTCCAAATGTTTCAATTCCTCATAGGTAGGCTGCAAACCAGACGTAATTTGCTATCTTTTAACGCCACCCTTTTTACTTCAATCCCTCATAGGTAGGCTACAAACCAGATTTTATTATGTATCTTTTAACACTCTGTGCTTTAGTTTCAATTCCTCATAGGTAGGCTACAAACAATAATAGTGGAAGTCAGAAGCTCTCTCATCCCAACATTTCAATTCCTCATAGGTAGGCTACAAACTTTGGTGGATTGATTGGTATAAAAGCTTGGATAAAGATTTCAATTCCTCATAGGTAGGCTACAAACTGCTTTGAATTGGTGGAACACTAAAAATATTCTCTTCGTTTCAATTCCTCATAGGTAGGCTACAAACCAACTCATTCTTAATCGCCCTTTCTAAATCAGGAGTTTTCAATTCCTCATAGGTAGGCTACAAACATCTGGCCAGAGGACTGGAACTGGGAGGTTTCTTGTTTTTCAATTCCTCATAGGTAGGCTACAAACGGTGTACAAGGTAAAAAAATTGAACGGAACTTTGTCATTTCAATTCCTCATAGGTAGGCTACAAACTGAACCCTTTCCAGAGATGCTGATTATAAGATTTGAGTTTCAATTCCTCATAGGTAGGCTACAAACCAATCTCAATTACGGAACACTATCTATTTATATCGATGCTTCAAATCCTCATAGGTAGGCTACAAACCGGTAACCATAGGAGAGATCATCAAGATTGCAGAAAGAAGCTTCAATTCCTCATAGGTAGGCTACAAACGCACTCAAGTATGCATTCAACTTGATGATCGTAGAATGTTTCAATTCCTCATAGGTAGGCTACAAACTTGAGAAAAAGGCGTTCCAGCCTGAAAACGTGAAAGGTTTCAATTCCTCATAGGTAGGCTACAAACTAATCATGGAATTTTGGTTTGAATTAAGAAACAAAAGAATTCAATTCCTCATAGGTAGGCTACAAACTTTGCGTTCAGAAGTCTAGACTCTCTAAAAGAATATAAATTCAATTCCTCATAGGTAGGCTACAAACAAAATAAGGTCATCCAATGACTCTCCTGATGAAAGCAAATTCAATTCCTCATAGGTAGGCTACAAACGGGACAAAATAGTTGTCCCCCAAATATTAAGAAGATTAGATTCAATTCCTCATAGGTAGGCTACAAACCATTGTTAGGTTCGAAACATTCACAATGTCACCTGAGTTTCAATTCCTCATAGGTAGGCTACAAACAGATATCCCACAGGAGCAGGACTTTCTGCTCGACATGCTTCAATTCCTCATAGGTAGGCTACAAACTTTTTTGATATTCAAATAGAAACGGTAATAGAAACATCTCTTCAATTCCTCATAGGTAGGCTACAAACCGGCTGAATACGCCAAGTCGAAATACGGAGATGTAGTTTCAATTCCTCATAGGTAGGCTACAAACTTGCACGAAATTTTTGTTTATTCTCAAATATATGAGTTTCAATTCCTCATAGGTAGGCTACAAACTATGAACTGTTTAAGAGAGTTTTAAGAGTTTTTAAAGTTTCAATTCCTCATAGGTAGGCTACAAACTCTTCTTGCCCATGACGATATCTTTTATTCTCAAATGTTTCAATTCCTCATAGGTAGGCTACAAACTTTATAACACATAGTAGGTGGTGAAGACGTTGAACGTGTTTCAATTCCTCATAGGTAGGCTACAAACAAAAGGGAAAAAAATATAGAAAGAATGATAGAAGAAGGTTTCAATTCCTCATAGGTAGGCTACAAACCCGCCAACTTTTAACTTAAAAATAAATTCGCAGAAATCTTATTCAATTGCCAATGTATAAAGCATTATACCAAATTTTTAAAAAATCCGCAAGTTGAAGTTTTTTGCAGCAAACCTCGATATACAGAAAATATATTATTATATTTTATCCTTTAACTTCCCATCACAAGCCAACTGCTGAAAACCCAAAACTCAGAAGATCGCTGCAAATATCACTCTTTAACTTACCGACCTTAAAAAATTTTAAAATAAAAAATTATAAATCAACAGTAACATAAGCACTAAAAATTCAAAAATTAAAAAATTTTATTCAACAAATACTTATAACTACTCTTCAAAAAATCTTTTCCAAACCATCACTACACAAGCTCAAATCAAACATCAAAAAATAAAATCACATTATCAATACCTTAGCTTCACTGACTGCCAAATCATCTCGCCAAGCTATCACATAACTAAACTAAAATCATTAAATTATTGATAAACCAATCTCTAACGTCTCACTTCTCACGTCTCACGTTTCACGTAAGACAAGCTTGTGTGGGTTAACCTATTCAATTGCCAAGGTTCGGTTATGAATTAAAAAAGCCTATTTTAATATACAAAAAATTTCATAACCTGTCAAGGAGAAAATGAAAGCCTTAATTCAAAAGCCTGACAGAATCTTATGCTGTTATTAAATTCCTGTCTACTCTGTAGCATAACTATGTAAGCCAGGGAAGTATAAGTTTACTCCAAAATAACAGATTAGAAGCATTATAAATCCTGCTACCACTATCCATGCAGAAGTTTCGCCTTTCCATTTTCCGATAGTTCTTCCGTGTATGTAAGCCGCGAAGAATAACCAAACTATTAAAGCCCAGGTTTCCTTAGGGTCCCAGCTCCAATAACTACCCCAAGCCTCATTTGCCCATGCACCACCAAGCATTATAGATGCAGTCCATACAGGAAAAGAGATAGCAACAGCTTTAAAAGCAATCTCTGAAAGTAAATTTTCAGATGGAAGTTTATTAGCTATAGGTTTTAAGACATATACAGCAAAATAAATTAAAGCTATAAGAGTGATGATAAAGATAATTCCAAAAATCATCGTTTTAATATCCTTAGCACCGGTTAGAGTAAGATATCCAAAAATCCCCGTTAAGATTAAGCTAAAAATAAACCCTACATAATGATAAGCATTTACAGGTTTGTTTTTAACTTGAGCTTCTTTAAGTAGATAAGCAAAAGATGCACCAAATGCTACTGTAAAACCTGCATAACCTACAAACGATGCAAGGACATGAAGGTAAAGCCAATAGCTTCTTAAAGCAGGCACCAATGGGTTTATATCAGTATTAAACTTATGACCCCAAATAACCAAAAACGCAACGATCGGCATGAAGAATGTTCCAATAGTTCTTGTTTTGTATTCTCTCTCAATGTATAAATACAGTCCAACTGCAAGCCATGGGAAAAACATTAGAGATTCGTAAAGGTTTGTCCAAGGTGGATGGAAAATGCCCATATTGTAAGACTCTAAACCTCTTATAAACAATCCTATTGTTTGTGTTAACCATCCGGCAAATGCAAGTAAAGTACCAACCTTGCCGATATTTTCATTTTTAAAGAAAAACTGAAAGATATACATCAATGCTGACAAACCATAAATAAAGCCGGCAATTTGAAATACAAGAACGTTGCTAACCATTCCTGACGATAAAGCTAAGAAAACAGATAATCCTAAAAATGCTAAAATAACACCAACAAATAAGCCTGCTTCTAAATACGAAGGTTTATTCCTGTTTTCAAAAACAACTATATTGTCCATGTTTGTACCTCCCAGAAAATCATAAAGTTATAATACCACCTTCTAAAGAAATTTCAAGATGGTAAGCCATATTTATGAATTTAACATTTGTATTATTTCCATCAGATAAAATTAGCGATAGTCCAGTATTATTATGTCTAAATTTCCAAAGATACTCCATGGAAAGATTCATAGCTATACAAAGTAAGCCCTGTATTGAACCGCCATGACCAACTACTAATATATTGTCTTCATTGTGATTCCTTACATCTTCAAAAAATAGCCTTAGCCTTTTTTCAAAAGATTCTATGCTTTCTTGCATTGGTAGAGGATGTTTTACAGGATTTGCTAACCACTTATCAAAATGTTCTTTTGCGTTTTGATAAATCCAGTCATAGCTTAAACCTTCCCATGTGCCAAAATGCATCTCTCTAATTCTTGGGTCAACTTCATGATTTACTTCTAAAATTTCTGCTACAATCTGTGCTGTTTTGAATGCTCTTTTTAAATCAGAAGATATTACTTTTTTTATTCCTTTATCTTTCAAGAAATGACCAAGTTTTTTAGCTTGCAATATTCCATTTTCTGTTAAATCTGCGTCTATATGTCCTTGAACTATCTTTTTTGCGTTGTATTCACTTTCGCCATGTCTGCAAAGATATATATGCTTCATTTTTTACTCCAAGTTTATAGATACAGGAATTTCATGACAGTCATTAAATTTTACACAATGGATGCATTCAGTCCATACCTTTTGCGGGAAGTTAGATTTATCTGTAATCTCAAATCCAATCTTTTTAAAAAAATCCGGAACGTAAGTCAAAGCAAAAACTCTTTTTATACCAAGCTCTTTGGCTTCATTTAAACACTCTTGGACTATGCTCCTACCTATTCCAAGATGCTGATACTCTTCTTTTACAGCCAAAGATTTTATCTCTGCCAAATCTTCCCAGTATACATGCAAAGACCCAACGCCAACAATCTTACCATCTACTTCACACACAAAAAAATCTCGTATATTTTCATATATACTGTTTAAACTTCTTGGCAGCAAAACTTCTTTTAATGCAAAATGCTGTAGGATTTTAAAAATTTCGGTTGCATCTTTAACTTTCGCTTTCCTGATTTTCAACTTCTTTTTTTTCCTCTCTTAATGCGATTTTGAAAACTTCATCAATATGGTCTACAAAAATTAAATTCATTGATTTTCTTACATACGGCGGAAGGTCAGACATGACTTCTTCTTTGTTATCTTTTGGCAAAATTACTATCTTTATTCCGGCTCTTTTTGCTGCTAAAATCTTCTCTTTTAGTCCACCAACAGGTAAAACTTTTCCTCTTAACGTGATTTCTCCTGTCATTGCGACATCTGACCTTACAGGTCTGTTTGTAAATACAGATGCAATGCCTGTTGTAATTGCTATACCTGCCGATGGTCCATCTTTTGGAATTGCTCCCGCAGGTACGTGAATATGTAAATCGTATTTACCAAACTCTTCCGAGTCGATTCCAAGCTCTTTAGCTTTAGATTTTACATAAGAGAATGCAATTCTTGCAGATTCTTTCATCACGTCGCCAAGCGAACCTGTAAGAACTAAATTGCCTTTTCCGTCCATCTTTGTTACTTCTATTTTAAGAATTTCACCCCCGACTTCGGTCCATGCCAATCCTGTAACAACACCGGTTTCATCTTTTTCTTCTTTCTCTGTTGAGTAAATTGGTGCTCCTAAGAATTTTTTAATCAGGCTCGGAGTAATCTTATATTTCTTCCTCTTTCCAGTTTCTATTATTTTCTTTGCTATTTTTCTAATGATAGAACCTATCTGTCTTTCAAGGTTTCTAACCCCTGCTTCTCTTGTATAGCCTCTAATTAAGAAGGTGATTGCTTTATCTGAAAATTCTACTATTTTCTCATCTAAGCCGTTTTCTTTTAATTGCTTAGGAATTAGATATTTTTTAGCGATATGCAATTTTTCCTCTTCTGAATAACCTGAAAGTCTTATAACCTCCATTCTGTCTAATAAGGGTCTTGGAATGGTATCTAATCTGTTTGCTGTGCAAATAAACATTACTTCTGACAAATCAAAAGGAACGCCAAGGTAATGGTCTACAAACTCTTTATTCTGCTCCGGGTCTAAGACTTCCAAAAGTGCCGCCGTTGGGTCTCCTCTAAAATCCAAGCCGATTTTATCCACTTCGTCTAACATTATTACCGGGTTTTTTGTTCCAGCTTGCTTTATCGACTGAATGATTTTTCCGGGCATCGCTCCAACGTACGTTCTTCTATGACCTCTTATTTCTGCTTCGTCTCTTACTCCACCAAGAGAGATTCTAACAAATTTTCTATTTAACGCTTTAGCAATAGACCTTCCAAGTGAAGTTTTACCCACACCAGGGGGCCCAACAAAGCATAATATAGGTCCCTTTATAGACTTATCCTTTGAGCTTTCTTTTTTAAGTTTTAATAC
>Ga0080004_1142681_pt1 | contig 23486 bp, 20 predicted proteins | sample WasSprMetagenome_FD_69207 | JGI IMG/M metagenome (GOLD analysis project Ga0080004, IMG submission 69207) | Sulfidic aquatic microbial communities from Washburn Spring, Yellowstone National Park, USA - WS (SPADES assembly) (version 2) | ecosystem: Environmental > Aquatic > Thermal springs > Hot...
CTTAGACAGGACTTCCTAACATTCGTTAAGGGACAAGAAAAACGATGGGAAGAGAATAGTAGGAGGTGGGAGGAGGCTTGTAAGAGGTTTGAAGCTGTTGAGAATGAGTTGAGGAGGTTGAGGGAGGACTTCAACAGAGCTTTCGAATCACTTAGTAGGAGGGTTGATGCTTTAGGAGCTAGGTGGGGTTTAATCACTGAAGAAGCGTTTAGAGAGGGTATGAGAGGGATTATTGAGGAGTTATTTGGTGTTGGTGAGGTTAGGAGGTGGGTTTACTATGATGAGGGAGGTGAGGTTTTAGGACATCCATCAGTTATTGAGGTGGACTTACTGATTAGGGATGGAGTACATGTACTTGTTGAGGTTAAGGCAAGTACTTCAGATGCTGATATATCTAAACTATGGAAGATCGGGAAACTCTATGAGAGGGTAGTAGGTGTTAAGCCGAGGTTAGTGGTGGTAACACCATTTATTGATGAGAGAGGTCTTAAAACTGCTAAGGAGTTAGGTGTTGAGGTATATACTGATGTTTAACTAGTACTTAAACCACTCCTCCTATACCCTTCTAAGTCTATCGTTACATACTTATAACCTAGTCTCTTAAGCCTACCCACGATCACATCCCTAACACCTGGTTCTACAATCTTATGTAGTTCATCAACACCTACTTCAACCCTAGCTATATCCCCATGATCTCTAAGTCTAAATACCTTAAACCCTAACTCCTTAAGTACTAACTCACCATCTCTAACCCTCTGAAGCCTCTCTAAAGTAATTCTAACTCCGTATGGTATCCTAGTAGCTAGGCATGAGTTAGGTGGTTTACCGTATATCCTCAACCCTAAGGACTTAGCTATAGTTCTAATACATTCCTTACCAATACCTAACTCTACGTAAGGACTCCTAACACGTGGTTCGAACTCCTTAACAGCTCTGAATCCAGGCCTATAATCTGATTTAACGTCGTCGTAGTTAGTACCTTCGACAACAACATCAACTCCTAAGTCATTAGCTATACTTAATACCCTACTAAGCATTAACCTCTTACAGTAGTAACACCTCAACAAATCATTACTTACGAAGTCCTCAGAACTCAGTATTGATGAGTCATCAATGATTAAGTGTTTAACACCTAACTCACTAGCTATGAATACAGCATCATCTAAATCCCATGGGGTCTGTAGAGGTGATTTAATGGTTAAGGCAGTAACGTTACTACGGCCTAAAACCTTAGTAGCAATAGCTAGTAGTGTAGAGCTATCAACACCACCTGAACACATTATCAAGACCTTACTAAAACCCCTAAACCAGCCCTCCAACCTAGACATAACCTCAACTAAATCAACTGACATACTACTCAGTAAGTACTAAATAATACTAAATTAAAACCCTGTAAGTAAGTATTAACTGGTGATGAACTCCGGCCTTACATCAGATTAGTGAAGAACCATTCATGCACTGACTAACCACCCAGATTAAATGTTTAACTAACCCACTACACACCTTAGCATTATTTTCAAGTTATTTAACGTAAGTTATAAAAGTATATTAAGGTTTAAACCTTAGTTGATTAACTGGTGTTAGTAGGTGGTAGGTATTGAGTGAGGAGGTATTCGTTAGGAGGGCTTCAGGACTTGTTAGGGAGTTAGAATGGTATGATGTTGCTTTATGGGCTATTGCATGTCCAGCAGCTTCAGGTATGACATACTACGCTGTTAAGATGTTAGGTGATCCGACTGCTTACGGCGGTAATGAGGTATTAGCATTCTTCTTAGCAGGTCTTATGTGGTTACCTATAGTAGTTAGCTTCGCTATAATAACGTCATCATTCCCTAGGTCTAGCTCGTTATACGTGTTTGTGTCTAGGGTTGTACACCCAGTACTTGGTTACATACCGTTCTGGTACTGGATCATAGGTGGTGGTGCTGCTATGGTCTCAGGATTCATACTGTTCATAGGTGTTAAAGCTCTTGGAGGTGCTTGGGCAGTAGCTGGGTTATTAACAGGTAATAAAGTACTTATAGATACTGCATACTTCGTGACAGACCCTATGAAGCAGTTCGTAATTGCTTCAGTACTCATAATATTGTTCTGGGTGTTGAACATATTCGGTATTAGGATTATTAAGTGGTTTATGAGGGTGATAACTATAACACCACTAATAATAACTATAGCTGTGTTAGTAGGTCTAGCTCTTATAGGTCCTAACGTAGGTTACTATAACTGGGATAAGGTATTCGGTGTAGGTACTGCTGAGAAGATTATGAAGGTAGCTTTCGAAGGTGGTGACTTCGGAGGTACTCACGTAGAACCTCTTAAGGCAGTACCTATGTGGGACGGTACATACTCAATGCTACTATGGACTTTATGGGCTTGGACAGGTTTTGAGACTGTTACATTCGTAGGTAGTGAGGTTAAGAACCCGACTAAGAACTATGTTAGGGGTTATGTAATAGCGTTCACAACTATAATGTTACTCTACCTAGCTAACGCATTCCTAATACCGTTAGTATGTAATTACGACTTCATGGCGGCATACTCATACCTACAGGTGAATTACCCAGACGTACTATCAGATATCGTTGGTGGTTTACCGACTCCAGACCCTTCAGTACCTTTCGTAGTCTCTATAGCGTTCCTCAACCCGATAATAGCGTTGTTAGTTGGTTTCGCATACTTCCTCTGGTACTTAAACACAGCGTTGACTTGTTGGGTTGGTGGTATTAGGGGGTTCTTCTCATTAGCCTTCGATAGGGTGTTACCTGAGAAGATTGCTGAGGTATCACCTAGGTGGGCTGCACCTACATGGGCTAACCACATAACAGCTATAGTTGCGTTCTTAGGGGCTGTATTCACTTTATTAGATTCTATGGGTTCATCACTAGCTGCTGGTGTTGTGTCTTTCATGGACTTCAGCTGTCTATTCTTTGTATGGCCTGTAGGTCTAGCTTTAATGATAATTCCTTGGTGGAGGCCTGAACTGTTTAAGAGGATGACTTTCCAGTCTAAGACATTAACATCAGTTGTAGGTGCTCTAGTATTCGCTGTAGGTTGGTACTTCATGATATACACTGCATATAAGGACCTACCTGTGTTGATGACTAACATAGTTGTTGGTTTAGTAGGTATTATAGTGTTTACAGTTATGATTGCTAGGGGTAGGAGTAGGGGTATTGAGGTTGAGAAGGTATATTATGAGATACCTCCTGCTTAGGTGTCTTAATGAGGATATTCTTCTCAGTTGATGTACACGGATCAACACTAGTTTGGAGGAAGTGGGTTAGAGCTTACGATGTATATAGGGTTGATACGTTAGTACTTGCTGGTGATTTAACAGGTAAGGTCTTAGTCCCAATAATAAAACAGTCAGACGGTGTCTGGACTGCTACATACTTCGGTAGGAGGTGGGTTCTTAAGAGTGAGGGTGAGGTTAGGGATTTCGAGGAGAGGTTAGAAGGTTCTGGAGCCTACTTCGTAAGGGTTACTAAGGAGGAGTTTGAAGAGCTTAGAAGTAATCCTAAGAAGGTTGAGGAGTTAATGATTAAGTTAATGTGTGATCGTCTTAGGTCATGGCTTAAATTCCTAGTAACCCACGTAGATACTAAGAAGGTGTTAACTATCGTGATGCCTGGTAATGATGATGAGTACGTAATTGATGACGTTATTAAGGAGTTTGAAGATGTAGGTATTATATACCCTGTAGATAAGGTGTTAGAACTAGATAATTTAGAGGTTATCTCATCACCATATGTTAACCCAACACCTTGGAGGACTCCTAGGGAGTTAGAGGAGAAGGATTTAGAGAAGCATTTAAGGAGGTTAGTTAGTGGTTTGAGGAGGCCTGAGAAAGCTGTGTTAAACCTACACTGCCCACCACATAACACACATATAGACCTAGCACCTAAACTTACTAAGGATTTAAGACCTATAGTTGTTGCTGGCTTCGTACAGTATGAACATGTTGGTAGTAGGGCTGTTAGGAAGGTTATTGAGGAGTACCAGCCGTTGTTAGGACTTCACGGACATATTCATGAGTCTGGAGGTGCTGACCGTATAGGTAGGACTGTAGTTTTAAACCCTGGTAGTGAGTATGGTGAGGGTGTTTTAAGAGGTTATATAGTTGAGGTCTTAGACGGTGTTTTAAGGAATTACTGGCGTGTTGAGGGTTGATGAATAAGCAATTCGTTAGGTTAAGGACTGATGAGTTCATTAACGAGTGTTTAAGGATTGTTGATGAAGCACGTAGTAGGGGTGTCGTAGTTAGGGTTTTAGGTGCTGTAGGTATTTACATACACTCACTACACATACCTAAGGCTCTAGAGATCTACGGCAGGGTTGGTAGGTTTGAAGGTAGTGATGAGTTATTCACTGATCTAGACTTAATAGCCTACAGTAAGCAGAGGAAGGAGGTTATGGAGTTCTTCGAGAAGGTACTTAAGTTTAAGTATGACTTAATAACTAGGGCTCTATTCCTACAGAAGAGGTTGATATACCACCACCCTAAAGACCTATACCACGTAGACATATTCTTCGATAAGTTGGAGTTCAGCCACGACATAAACTTCGGTGAGTTTGGTAGGGGTAGGTTAGAACTTGACTACCCAACAATACCTTTAGCAGACCTACTACTAGAGAAACTACAGATACATAAGGTTAACATGAAGGACATAGTAGATATGATAGTACTACTATACGGACATGAAGTATGTAGTAGTGATAGAGAATGCATAGACAGTAAATACATAGCTAAAGTACTAGCAGATGATTGGGGATTCTGGTACGACGCAACACAAAACCTAGAGAAGGTAAAGACATACGTAAGTAAGTACGTAAGTGATGGTAAGTTATGGAGTGATGTCGAAGTAGTAGTTAAGGAGAGAATAGATAAGATACTGAAGACGATAGAAGAAGAACCTAAGACAGATAAATGGTTAAAAAGGGCTAAGATAGGGACCTCAAAACCATGGTATAGAGAAGTTGAGGAAGTAATCAGGTAAGCGCAAACCATCAATAATTAACGGTATCATTAAGAAATTAAAAATCTACCTTGAAGTTTTCTAAGTATTTTTATCTAGTTCGGTATTGTCAATTTCCCTTATATACAAATGTCATCATGTCTGTTTTAGCTGAATCGTGCATAATCATATTTCACACCTTCTTCATGTGTAAGAGTGTATATGTGGTAGCTATACTTGCCATTAAGCCTTAATATCGTTACCATTTTATTATCCTAACTCTATGAAATCTCGAATAGCTTTGCCGATCAATTTACTCAAATCATGTTGTGATTCAGTAAATAATCGTCCCTAACATCATTGATTCTTTATCAAGGAATAGTCACTACTGTATTTAAGATCTAAGTATAACGATGGACTTCTATCCGTTATCAGACATATAAACTTAGTATTTATTGAATGTAGAACTCCTCAGTCACAACCTTACTACAGCAATGATTATAAAATCCCTTATGATATAAAATCCATGAATTCTGCACCTTACCAATAGTATCATCAATAAAGTGACCTTCTACAACAATGGTTTCAATATGTTTTAACGCTTAACCTTATTGAGATAATGTATCCTAGATCCTAGATCTTCTCTGCCGTTGTTCTACTATTATGAATCAAATAGTAACAATAATGAGAAATTCGTTCGCAACTTTAGATTTTATCTAGATGAAATTGAAGAATTTCGTAGAGGATTGAATAAGAGATTTAAAACATGTTATAGCTAAAATATCAATACTATGATTATATATTTTAATAAATTAATAACTATTAAATCCTTTAAAAATCATATATTACTTGAAAACTCTCTTTCAAATTCTCTTTCTCTATACAAGTTTCGTATCTCTTCTACGGGATAATGCTGTAGATCCGAGAAAAACTGATATTAATAATTTAATGATACTATTATTGTTTTTACATTTGAAAAACATTAAGAACTCTTTCTTAGGTTGTTGGTGTATATATTTATTAAACCATTTCTCAATCATTTTAGAGATCCTTTCGCTTAGAGTTAATCCATGGATGAATCCTAAGACAGCATATTTGGTAACATCAGATGGTGAATAACCCCCTAAAACATAGTACTTACTTTTAAGTATTTTCTTAATTTTGAGAATACTTAAAGGTATCCATATGAACGATTCATAAACTGTTCTCGTTACATAAAATAAATACCTACTTGAACCATAGCTAAAATTGCTTAATACGTAGTTTCTGTGAGAGTAATACGCTTTTTTAGGAGAACGCTTAGGAGAAGGATATTTACTTACAAGTTCACCATAATGAACGCCCGCAATTTCCGGAATAACATATGAAAAATATCCTCTTAGAGAGTGTTGAATAGCTGTTATTTGGTCATCACCCCATATATATAAATATGGGAAAATAGGTGCAACGTATGATGGATGCATTGAAAATGTGCTTGCTACTAATGGTGATATTAGAAATCTCTTCGACAAAATCTTGCTGTTAAGCAAATTCATGAAATCCTTATCCTGACATACTATACCATCGAATGGATGTGAAACTCTTCCTAGAATATCTAGGCATTCTAAGTTTGTCTCAAGTATCTTACAACGAGAGTTGATATCTTGATTTATTATCTTTAATGCTTCCTCAAAAGAGAATTTCTTAGCGATCCTTAAGCCTTTATCTCTATCATCCTGGATGAACATTGGTGCTATAGCGTAAAACTTTTTATTAAGTTTATTTAAGTCTTCTGCTAGTTTTATCATCTCTTTCAAAGCATATGGGTTAACTATTATAAAATCGTTGTCCATATAGATTATAAATTTTGCTCCTCTTTTACACGAATATATAAAACCATATGCAAAAGCAAAAGAATTACCGAGATCTTTCTCTAATTTGATAGCTTCAAAATCTATATCATTCTCTTCTGAGAGTTTCTTACCTAACTTGGTGAGTTCTTCAAAAGATCCGTCCGTAGATACACTATCCACTAATATTACGTTTACTTTATAATTCCCTTCCTTTCTGATATACTTTATAACCTTAAAAATACTATAAAGACTTAACTTAGCTAAGGGAAGATACGAATAAGAATTATAATTTGAAGTTATGATAAATATTGTAGACATTACTTAACCCTTTAAACCCCTTAAGCTTTGCAATGTATGATATGTGTAGAGAATTCTCATACGGCTGTACTCCCTATGAAAGTAATATCTTCTTTCCCTATTCAGAGCAGCATGTAAATAACCAACGATATTCCATAGATACGCGCTAAAGCTTTTCTTTTGAACCTCTTTAATTTTTCTAGTTAATTTTAAATATATCCTTGTTATTGGATGAATCAAGAGAAAGGGTAAAGGCATACCCCATTTATAATATTCTACTCCATATATATACTCTCTTGATGATATTGTTACTACTTGAGGAATTTTCATATCCTTAATATCGGTTTGAGGCCAAATGCCCTTAGCTATAGCAACTGCTATTATATAGCCGTCGTCACAGTAATTAATAGGATACTTATTTCTTAGAATAACCATGAAAAATTTTGTAGATATAAGCATTGATGGACCATAACCAGCTATAAGAGGTTTAGAATCAATTATGTTTTTTAAGTAATCCTTTGGTAAGATTACATCACCATCAACCTTGAAAATATAGTCGTAATTGTTTAGATTTTTATTAATTAACTTTAACGCTACATTAAATGAAAAGCCTACTCTTACTGGGACAGGCCATGGTTGTTTAGTTGGAACAACAATATTTGGTATATTAAATCCATACTTTCCTAGGTCAATCGGTGATGCGGATACAACATATATTTCCTGAATAACTCCTTCCTGATTAATCACACTTCTAAGACTGTAAGGGTTAAATGATGACTCATCCTTTGTGAAATATAACGTTAGTATCATTATTTCTAATCACCTCAACTATCTCTCAAAATTCTTCACATCTATTATATTCCTAAGACTCATTTTAAACTTATTTACCCTATATAGAAAGAAATTTCTAATGAAGCAATCGAGTTTTAAGGTCAGACTAAAACGTCAAATACAAAAGAGATGATGTACAACTCGCCAACCTATCTTCTTACTTTTCTTGAGAGTATTTGATAGTTATTTTATATAAATTAATTAAATCTTATATTAGGAAAACTAATACCAATTTAATTATATATATCTAATTATATATATCTAGAAGCCCTAAGTTATTAAGTCTATGCTTTATCTTTACATTCTCTTATGATAATTAAAGACTTTAATACGAACTTAATAAGGTTAATTAAGGTGAACCTTATGGTGTCCTTGGCCGTATTACTCATTGCTTATGGTAGGTATAGATTTTTGAATGAAGCAATTAGTTCTATTGTAGCTCAGACTAGAAAACCTGATGAAGTTATTGTTTTCACGGATAATAGGGGGGTTGTTCGGAATGTTCTAAATAGGTATGGTGTCGAAGCTGAAATATTTGAAGAGCCAGAACTATCCCTCCCAGCAACTTATGCTAGGGTTAGTGAGGTCTCTATGGCTGACTACATCCTCCCATTAGAAGATGATGATATTTTTAAGCCAAATAAGGTGGAAGTGTTGGAGAGGTACTGTAAGGATTATCCGTTGATTAAGCATGCAGCTGACTTTATAGATGAGGAATCAAAACCTACTAACTGGATAGAACAACCTGAGAGACCAATACTCATAACGCGGGAAAATGCATGGTACTTACAGCTCTCTTTTCCGTATCATGCATGGCCTTCAACTTTTGCCGTAAGGACTTCATTACTGAGGAAGTATAAGGAAATATTAATGAAGCTCAAACTTCATGCTGATTTCATTATATTTGTACTTGCTTTAATGGAGGGTAATGTATTATATATTCCAGATAAGTTAACGTATTACAGGGTAGGGAGCGGAAATTCACAGTTAATTAACTGTGATAAATTACCAAAAGTACTTTGTACATGGAATAAATATGCTTATGACAATGAATTCTTACTTAAACACATACATGATAAGCTTATCAGGAAATTAATCCTTCCTACATACCTAAGTCATTTATTATGTACTTATTTACTTAATGATTTTTATAACTGTGAATATAAATACGATGCTCATTACCTTCAGCTTCTATCAGCTTGTGTTAAATGCATTATTGAATACTTCCAATATTTACATAAATATTTTCCATTGAAGAGGATGGGATTAGCAATGCTATCACCCCTCCTAGGTAGGGAAACTGCAGGCAAACTCCTAAGAAAGAGGTTATGCATATCAAAAAATAAATAAATGCTTAATAATCTTAAAATATCCCATAAAACTTATAGGATTAATTTAAATAAGCGAAGGAATCGCCGTGGCATTTAAATTTCAAGATCCATTTTAAGTTTCATTAATGACGCTTCTTTACGTATTTAAAAACATTCATTGTAAGTCAAATACTTAACTTGGTTATTGCTCTTGCTAGCGTAAAATGTACTTAAATTTGAGATGATAATATATCTCATAAAACAGTAACCTCATACCCCTATATAAGGGTAATTAATAAAGAGTATTCGCTGAATAAGGTCTAATTTATGTGAAAGCTATTAATTCTAATTTTATATAAATTTTTATTAGTGATGTAAGTTTAGGAGTGAGTAAATGAGATTTATTTCGCCTAAAAAGCAATCTCTTTCTTAAAGAGAGAAAGAAGACCCCCCAGTCTTGACGAAATTTTAACAGCTATGGATATTATAAGCATTAGAAGGAAGAAGCCTAAACTACCTAAATTTATTTAACTTGAGCCGACGACAAAATGCAACTTTAATTGTATAACATGTACCCGTAAGAAGTTAAATCCATCACGCTTAAGCAGAGACCTAACTCTTGAAGATTTTAAAATAATAACTAAACAGATATCCCCAAGAGAAGTTAAACTTCAAGGTATGGGTGAACCATTCTTAAATAAAAACCTACATGAAATCTTAGAAGAAGGTAGGTATAAGAGAATTTCCTTTATTACAATTACTAATGACTCTCCTTCATAAATACTTAGATTTAATACCTTACTTTGATTCGATAACAGTCTCAATAGACTCCGTGGATGAGTATCGACTCAAGCAAATTAGAATTGGTGGTTCTCTAAATAGGATCATATCAAATTTAGAATTAATGGTACAAGAAAAAGGCTTAACAAATAGGGAACGAAAATTAGGTATTAACTCAGTTATAAGTCATCTTAATTATGACGAAATTCCAAAACTCATCGAATTAGCTTTTCGCTTAAATTTAGACTTTATCTCTATTATAGAGGTGGAAAATTGAAAGACCCCGCTAGAGGAAGATTATAACGAAGAAGGAAAATTCATAGAGAAAGCTAGAGAAAATCTAGAGATAAGAAAATTAATTGAAAGTGCTAGAGGCAAACATCCAAACATCAAAATAATATCATCTTCCATCAACTAAGGGAAAAACAGACACGTACCTGGCCATTTACAGCAACTTTTATTACAGTTGATGGTTTCGTAATCCCTTGTTGCATTAGAATGGATCCAGAAGTTATAAACTTCGGAAATATCTTTGAAGATGATTTTAAGTCTATATGGTATTCAGACAAATACATTAAATTTAGAAGAAGTCTTATAGAGAATTCGCCTAACCCTATATGCGGTAATTGCCCTGATTAACATTGAAGGAACTCTTTCTAAGATTTAAGATCTTCATATATGCACATATACGATGTTCAATCCTCTACATTTGAATGTCATGATAGAAAGTACCCACTCTTTATAACTTGCTACGATTTTCTCTAAGTTTCCACAGTCCTTTAGCTGGATCTTCAATTACTATGTCTAATTTACTCGTTAGTTGATCGCTTATTAATGCTTCGTCTACATATTCTGAGATTACTACGTATGTCTCAGTACTCCTAACTTCTACATCATCTATTAGTAGGCTTATGTTAGCACCACCAACTCTATATACCTTCATCAACCCAGATGCTGTCTTGTAGGTCTCTACTAAGGTGTTATCAGGTAGTTTAGGCCATAACCCTAACTTCTCAGCTATGTCTACCGGTATAAGTATTTCAGGGACGTCAGTCTCATAACCAGTATTTACGAGTGCTATTAAGTCTACTGACCTACCTCCATACTTAATCCTAACCTTAACTCTAACTCCCACGAGGTCCTAACCTCAGAGGTCTTACATAACCAACTCTCTTCCTAGCTATAAGTCTTAAAGGCCTGATATAACCAACCCTAACCAATAACTACACCATTAAGACTAACTAGTTAGGAAGTATTAAATTTTAAGTAACTACGTACATACTAAATCCTTTAATTTAGGTCGTAAGTCCTTTAGTAGTCCTCCTACCTAACTCTCTAAAGCCTCATCCTGGATTAAGTGATTAATTATGTTTAGTAGTGATTTAAGAATTGATGGGTTAGAGGTTGTTGGTCGACCCCGCTGGCTCACTCCCTTCATCCTCCCTCATTCGAGGGTGTCTGGGGGCTTCCCATCGATTATTAGGTGGTCTAGGTTTATAAGTGTTTAAGTATTTGGTTTAGGGTCTATACATCTCTAATGCTTTCTTAACTACCTCTCTATGTATTGGTGTTTGCCAGGCTACGTACTTACCAAGACCTACTTCTAAGTCTTTCTGAGGTGGTGGTTCATCTATCCATAGTCTTAAATCTCTATCGTTTAGGAAGTATGTTATTAGGTTCTTAGCTTCGAGTTCGTTAATTAGTTCTTCAGGTACTTCAGGACTCCATAGGTTATCTGGATCCTCAACAGCTTTCTCAAGCCAGGACCTCCACCTAGATATGAACATAGGTGTTAACTTCCTCCACCCAATCACATCCTTAATTAATATGTTGGAGTCCCAGTCGACCTGATATAGATGTGATAACATGTTCGGGTTACCGCCCGTTAACCTCCAAACACTTTCGAAGTCTGGTTTAGGACTTGGTAACCTATCGTAGAGTTCTTTAAACCCATCCTTACTCATATTCCACATAGCTCTAATCTCAGCCCACCTATGTCTACCAATCCTCCACCTAGTAATCCCTTCACTAGTAGCTACTATAATGACTATATTCTCGTAATTAGCTGGTGGGTACTCAATAACCCCTAAGAGCTCCTTAACGTAGATCTCAGCCCTATCTAAGCCAATAGCTTGGAATACCTCATCAACTAATAAGGCAACCCTCTTCCTACCCCACCTACTAATTAATTCCTTAATAGCTAGAGTAGCTAACATAGCTAATCTAATACCTACAGATACCTCAGCAGCCTCAGTAACTACGTTAACGAACTTCTGAGTTAATTCCCTAACATCTGTATACGTTATGAATTCCTTATGTAGTGGGTTTACATAGAGTACTTCAAAACCTAACTCCCTAAGAACCTCAATAGCCTGCTTTAACCAAGCAGTCTTACCACAACCCTCAGGACCATAAACAACTATAGGATACCTAGTACCGTTTCTCGGTAGATAGTGGTTCATTACCATTCATCTACATTGTTTTCAGGTTCCCCACCATCTACCTCCCAACGGTCTCCCCGAGCCCACTCACCGTAGTAGCTTAGCCCCTGTCGCCAGGGGCTTCAAAGCCCTACGGGTCTTGGGAGCACGGAGGCATCAATAAGTCTGTAAGGTAAGGAACTTATAAATATTATTGAGGGACTATACACAACATCAGCATACCTAACAGCGTTGAGAGGTCTTAAACATTAATGGACATGAATGTTGCAAGTGATTATGAAGACCGAAACAGCCCTCTCAGCAAACTCATAAACCTGCTTAATACCTCTAACCCTATCACAAAACTCGACCTCTAGATCTGGAACGAACTTCAGTCTAACTCTCCTCAAACCCAACACTCTTCACATAATATGTGTGAGGTATTAAATTATCATTTCAAATATATTTAATTAAGGTACTAATTATGAAGTACGTACCTAAACTCGCTACAAATAATGCTAAGACTGAAATCACTATTTTCTGCTTAGGTATTATTACCTTACCATACCTTGAAACTAAATACGATATTAGTGTGTAATATGTAGTATCAGCTAACCAATGTCCTAAAGTCACCATAGTAATACCTAAGTATCCAGCTAATTCATAACCCTGTGTTAGTAATGCTAGTCCTGCAGATACCCACCAAGGTGGTTGTGTTGGGTTAAATGCTGTGTAGAATAATCCTCCAATTACTGATGAGTTGATCCTCGAGTTCTTAGACTTAACTTCAAAACCGCTCCTGAGCATTGAGAAACCCATAAACATTAATACAGAACCACCAACCACGTATATATAATCCTTATATTGGGTCATGAAGTTACTAAGACCTAACAGTATCAGAGATATTATAAATGCTTCCCAAATAATATGACCTAAGACCACGTAGTGTCCAACAACCCTACACTTCCTAACAGTATCGAATATAGTGAATGCTAGTAGAGGTCCTGGAATTAAAGCACCACCTAAACCAACAGTAAAACCAATCGCTATCAAAACTAATAATTCAATCATTACTAAACCTAAAGATAATGTATTTAAGAATTAATAAATCATAAATATCTAACTCAATAAACACTATTTAAGTATGGAGTTAATATGTTTTGAAGTCCTCCTTAAAATCATTTAATTAACCCTACTAATACTGTGGAGACTGTTTAATCAGTACTTATAAGTTGGGTTAGTTAGAGTGTCTGGGTTTGGGTTGGAGTACTTACTAGTGCTCTGTCCTAGGTGTGGTAGGGTTCATGAAGTACCTAGTGATGTGTTTAGGTCTAGTGTAGCTCTTCAGTGTCCGTATACTCGTAGGTATTACTTAACTAGTCGTGTTAGGGTTTTAAGTAGGTTAATAACTCTCTAATCACTTACTCCCGTACTCTCTAAGGTAGTTATATGCTAGTAATGCATGTAGTGCAGTTCCTCTCCATAGTATATCCTCATCTACGTTGAATTTCGGGTGGTGGTGTGGGTATATGATTCCCTTACCCTCATTCCTAATACCTAATATTATGAATACTCCAGGTACTTTCTCTAGGTAGTATGAGAAGTCTTCAGCACCCATACTCATAGGTGCTTCCCTAACCTCACCTAACTTACTAGCGATCCTTAAGACGAAATCAGCTAGTTCTGAGTCGTTAATTACTGGTGGGTATGATACCTCAGTAATTTCTAAAGTACCTTCACACCCCCAAGCTAGTGAGTAATACTTAACTATATCTTCAATCCTCTTTAAAACCCTATCCCTTAAACCTAAGTCGAAGACTCTTAAAGTCCCGTAAATCCTAACCTCATCAGGTATTACATTACTTGCGTTACTACCTTCAAACCTAGGTGTTGATACTACTATAGGTGTGAATGGGTCTACATTCCTAGTAACTACCTTCTGAATAGCGTTGTAGATATCTACTGCAGGTGCTGTAGGGTCTTTAGTAAGTTCTGGATGTGCTGCATGACCGCCCAAACCCTTAATCCTAATCATGAATGAAGTTGCTGAAGCGTTCATAGGTCCCCTCCTAGTAGCTATAACACCTGAAGGTAGTTCAGCCCATACATGAATCCCGAAAATAGCTTTAACACCATCTAAAACACCCTCCTCAACCAACTTCTTAGCACCTGCACCACCCTCCTCAGCAGGTTGGAATATTAGCTTAACATTACCTCTTAAGTAGTCCTTAACACTTACTAACACCTTAGCAGCACCTAATAACATAGCTACGTGTGCGTCATGACCGCAAGCATGCATCTTACCAGGAACTCTAGACTTGTAAGGGACTTCATTCTCTTCCTGAATCGGTAATGCGTCCATATCAGCTCTTAAAGCAACTGTAGTATCTCCACGACCCCTAACAACACCTACAACACCAGTACCACCAACCCTATAAACATCAATACCTAAAGACTTAAGCTCATTAAAAACCAACTCTGAAGTCCTGAACTCCTCAAACCTTAACTCAGGGTATGTGTGGACCTCCCTCCTAATACTTACGATGTAGTCATTAAGTGATTTAGAGAGTTCTACAATCCTAGACTCAACTACGTCTAACATGGAACCACCTACAGTAAGTTACGGATCGAGTATAAGTACTTTTCAAAAATGAATTACTTCCTAATGATGGCTAGTATAATACCTACTATAAAACCTATAGTTACAGGACCTACAGTCATAATACCTAATAACTGTATGAACGCTATGAGGTTAGGTAGGAACTGCTTGAAAGTCTCGTAGAGTTGTCCTAGGAAGGACTCAGGTGATGAACCTAAACTCCATATAGTTAATACATTACCTAAGACTATAATAGCTATTAAAGCTACTAAGTACTTCCACACCTTAAATGAGAAGTAACCAAGTCCTAAACCCATTAAGAACTGAATAACCACTACTACTAAGACCTTAGGGTTCTTCAAAGCCTCACTTAATAATTCAGTTAGATTGACTTGAACTTGAGCAGAGACTATACTGAATATGAATGTTAGGATTATTATCAAGACTATCAATACTATAGCTTTAATAGACATTACCATCCCTAATAAAACCTCACTTAAAAAATGTTTTAAAAGACTAACCACCTAATACAATCTCATATAACTCCTTAAAATCCTTAATGTTATACACCTTAACCAACTTAGGGGATATACTGTATAACTCATCACCAACGTATACAGTCCTGAAAACACCTTCATGTTCTATAAACTTCTTAAGAATTAATGAATCACCACTGTAGGACACTACAGTAACTCCTGAAGAACCCCTAACAACTACCGGAATCATAACTAACTCATTATCTAAGTCTACAGTTACTGCGTGGTGGTCTTGAAGTGCTTGACTCCAACCACCCTCTACACGGATCTTAGATATCTCAGACATGTTCTTAGGGTCTGAGATGTTGATTAAGGATATCTTCAAACCGTCCTCAACCCCAATACCTAATAACCTATTATTAGGTAGTGGGTGTAGGTACTCACTAAATCCAGGTATCTTTAGATAACCAAGTACTTTAGGTTTTGTAGGGTCTGAAACATCTATAGCGTATAGCGGGTCTACACGTCTGTATGTAACTAGGTAGAGAATATTCATTAACAACCTAGCAGAGTACACCCTCTCACCCTCAGCTAAACCCTTCAGAGAACCTACAACCTTTAAACTACTTACGTCTACAGTGAATACGTTATTCTCAGTAGTTACTGGCTGTAGTGATACGTAGAACGTAGGTTTAGGTAGTTCCTGAGGTTTTGGAGTTATGGTTAATACCTTCTCAACACAACTATCCCTAAAACACTCACTAACCTTAACTGTAGTAGGTGTTGGTGTTATGACTATAGGTGTTGGTTGGTATACGACCTTAACTGTGTAGTTAGTTGATGTAGTAGCTACTATGAAGTAACTCCCTAACTCCTCCATAGAGAACTGGTCTAAAACCCTACCACTAACCTCGAAATAACCTCTAAACAATACTGAAGTACCGTTAACTGAGAACGTGTAGAACCTACTAACCTCATTAAAAACTACCTTACCGACATCATCACTAACCCTACTAAACAAACTCTTAACCTCATCCAAGCTTAAACTACTTAAGTAATTAACTAGTAACTCAAAACAACTACTGAGCTCACCTGAGTCCAACATACTAACTACTTTAGAGGCTATATCATGAGGTAAGTACTTACTCAACAACTTAATGACCGTGATGTACGCATCAACATATGTCGGTGTAGTACTACTGACTAGGTATAGGTTTTTAGGGGACATATAGAGCCAACTACTATAACCAGTCATGAATGAGTATGTACTGTAGTTACCGTTTAACACATCTATAGACGTTATAGTTGTGTACGTGTTCGGGTACTTATCAACCCTAACTATACTTCCAGGACTTAAGACTACGTCGTTAACTATAGGTATTGTAGGGGTTGTAGTAGGTAGTGTAGTTATTAAGTATAGGTACCTACCGTTCAACCTAGAAGTAAGTGTAGGGCCTACAACCCAGACCTTAAACTTAAGCTCAGGGTTTCTAGGACTTAAGACGTTGTAGACGTATACTGAGGTGTTTACAGTACCTGAAGGTACTGTAAAACCACACCTACAGCCTAACTCTAAATCATTAATTAGTAAAGGCCTTATAGTAGGTCTAGACTCAGTAATGACTACTAAGGTATTGTTGTGTAGGTATAAACCCTTAACATACTCATCACTAAACTTCAGAGTAGTTATTAACTCCTTCTCAACAACACCTACGATACTTACTACAGAACCTGAAGCAACTACTAATAACCTACCATCACATTTAACTAAGTCAGGCTCATCAACACCTACGACCTGGACATTAGTTCCTGAAACCCTAGTAACACCTCCCTTAAGAGTAGTTACTTCATATGATGTAGTTACTGTAGGGGTTACAGTAACTACAGTAGCTAACGGTACTACCCCCCCGTAAATACCTGACATAACTGTGAATGTAGTTAAGGATGTTATATTCCTTAAGAACTCAGCTATATCCTCATAAGACTTAAAGGTAGTTAAACCACTACCGACTAACTCATTAACCCCTCCTAAGGACTGAGTAGGTGTTGTTAACTGCTTAACACCTAACTGTGTAGTTGTTTGTGGTGTCTCACCAACCCTAACATTAGGTGTTATTGTTAGAGGTATTAGAGTACCTACTAATAACGCTAACACAGCTATTAACACCATTAAATTACGACTCATTAAACCACCAGTATATGCTTAACTAAACACCTAATTACTCTAACTTTAGTACGTCATAGTTCAACTACTTGAACACCACTTAATTTAAAATTAACAACACCATCAAGTTTTAGGGGTTGTTTTGACTGAGGTTGAGGACTTAGGTAGGGTAGCTCTGAGGATATATCTGAGGTTGTTAGAGTCTGAAGTACCTTTAGGTGTTAGGGAGTTAGCTAGGGATTTAAACATACCTGTAAGTACAGTACATTACAACTTAAGGAAGCTTGAGGAGTTAGGAGTTATTAGTAGGTCTAGTGATGGTTACGTAGTGAGTAGGTTAATACCTCTAGATGGGTTTGTAGTGGTACGTAGGAAGTTAGTACCTAGGTTGGTAATCTACGCATTATTCTTCACAGGTATTACGTTAGGTGAGTTAATAGTTGTGATTACGTTAGGTGTTAATGTTGATAGGTTATTAATAATCACTACATCCTCAATAGCTTCAGTAATATTCTTCATAGAGGGTCTAGTAACTAAACGTAGGTTTAAGTAGGGCTCAACACCTCCAACCTAACGACATCACCAGGTCTTAAACCGTAATTACCTACTAACTTAACATCACCTACATCACTTACTAAGAACTCAACACCTCCAACTTCAAAACCATTAACTAATACCTTAACACCACCCCATAAGGACTTAACCATTAAATTACTTATTGATGAGATACTCATAAACCAATCACGGAATCCAACCCTCTCAGTACTTAATAATGAGTACCAATCCCTAACCCTGATGACGTAGCCTAACCTACTACCTAAGAACTCAACACTATCGTGAATTGATGGTTTAGAGGTTAGGTGTATTAACCCTAAGTAGTTAATACCTACACCTAAACTACCTTGAGGGACTACAGGTAATCCATTAACTAGAGCTGTTATAGGGTCTGAAGACCTACATAGTGTGAATCCATCACCAACCTCAACAACCTCTAACCTCAACCCACTACTAACGACCTTACCGAAGTACTTACCCCTAATGAAATTAAGGAACTCATCAGTGACCTTCAGAGGTACTGACTTACTAGGTCTTAACGTTAACGCCTTACAGACCTCTAAATGAGTATGTGGTAGGTGGTGGTATGAGAAGTAATTACTCCTTAAATACCTACCCAACACATCACCTACGTAAACCCTATCACCAACTCTGACCTCAGGGACTAAATGCATTAACTTAACGTAGTAATCCCCAACCCTGATGAAAACTACGTAATCAACTTCAGAGTAAGGACCTAAGCCTGAGTAAACCCTCAACACCTTAACAACAACACCATCAACAGGTGAGTAAACCTCTGATGAGAACTTAGTAGTTGTTGAGATATCAACAGCTTTACCAAGTATATGTGGTGTGTAGGGACTTGAGAAGAAACTTATGAAGAAACCCCTAACAACGTAAACATCAACATCCCCAACACTAACAACAAACATCTCAAACCCTCTAAAACAACCCACATACATAATTTAACTATTTCCATACCAAACCCAACTAATCAGTAATTTAAAATCACAGTAATTAATAATTACTAATCCATATATAATCTACTGATTTCATTAGAGTGGTAGGAAGTCCCATTTTATAATGATTGATCACTACCTCTAATTTCAGAAAGTTTTATTTCCTCCCTCCCCCCCACTATAATTAGGGAATTATGTCTGGTGTTGATGTTGGAGTTCTTAGCTTATTGATAGACCTCTGGTTAGACAGTATTTTCGGACCTCTCTACCACCTAACATTCAGGATTAAATTCTCTCTAGCATGTAAGGGTAGGAGAATTGAGGATTTAATAATTAGTAATCCTAGTGAGTTCCTCAACACCTTATCTAATGTCCTTAATAGTGAGACTGTAGCTGAGTCATTCCTATGTACGTTGACTACATATGCTAAGAAGTACTTAAACATGGTTGATGTACCTACATGTGATGAGTTTATAGGGTGGTTTAAATCTAATAATACTGAAGCTATAGTTAAATTTATGGTTGAGTTAGCTAGACGTAGGGGTTTAATACATTAGTGTTAAAGTATTTTAAGTTGGTTATCACGTATGTTTAGGTGTTAACGATTAGTAGGTCTGTAAGTACTATACTGTTATTCCTAGTAGTACTACTCATTATAACCCTACCCTACGACTACATCCTACTAAATCACTCATTAATTACTAATCAAGCTGTATATCAAGTACTACTTACTTTAAGGAATTACATACCGTTTACAGTAGTTTTAATTACGTTGAAGTTGTTAGGTGTTGGTATTAGGTTAAATCTTAAGGAGTTAGGTCTGAAGTTCTGTAAGTTTAGGTATTTAATATTGAGTGGTTTGATACCGTATGCTATATACTCTATAGGTGTTACCTACGCATTACTGATTGGTTTAAACGTTGTTAATCCGTTGATACCCCTCTACGAGGAGTACGGGGCTGAACTACACCCAGGTAGTGAGTTACTCATGCTAACACTATCACTACTGAGTACGTTGTTTGTAGGGTCTACAGTCCTAGGGTTGATAATGCTTGGTCAGGAAGTTGGTTGGAGGGGTCTACTACTGAGTGAGTTTTCAAAGGTCTTTAAGAACGACATACTGAGTAGTTTATTAGTTGGTGTTGTGTGGGGTTTATGGTACACACCACTAATAATACTCTACGGCTTCTACTTCCCAAACCATAGGGATTTAACAGGTGTTTCACTCATGGTGTTAACATGTATGTCATTAAGTACTTTACTCTCATACGTTAAGTACAGATTCAACACCTTACTAACACCTGCAGCAGTCTCAGGAGTTTTAAACGGACTACATAACTTGATGGTACGTACCGTAGTAGTTGATGAGTTGTACTCAATGCCTACAGGCCTCCTAGGAATTACATCAGCAACAACCCTAACACTGATACTATACCTAGTTAGGAGACTTAATAGAGTATGAAGTTATGAAGACCTCATCACCTGCTACGTAAACACTTAATCTTAAGTCGTTAACAAACCATAAACCACCTACTGATGTAGCGTTATTAAGGCTTAACACGTAGTTGAAGAACCTGTAGAAGTCCTCAGCTGACTTACTTGATGACCACTTAATAACCCAGTTAAGTACCTTGTAGGTGTTGTTAACACAGTACACCACCTTATCACCTAACCACTCACTACTCATGCTTAACGCGTAGGACTCATTAAAGTACTTACTAATCATTACGTAGAGGTATGAAGGACCTAAAACATCTTCATGAACAACCCTACAACTTACGTTAACCACCACATCAACTACACCCTCCCTAACTAAGTACTTCTGAGGGAACATAACGTACTTCATAGACTTAGGTAGGTCTTCATAAGCCTTATTAACTAATCCCCAACCACCAACACTTAGTAAGTACTCAACAAACCTACTACCGAATATGTACGGTGTTAGTTGGATGTCTATGAATGGGTCTTTAAGAGTTAAACTACTAACCCTACTAACAACCCCTAAACCCTTAATACTTACGTACTTATCAGCTACTACATCAGCATCACCTTCAACTAACGACCTAATAGCTAATGACTCATCTAGAGTATGCGTAGGTGGTGTTCTGAAGTACTGGTACTGTAGGACGTGGGTTAACTCATGAGCTAAAACCCTCTGAACTAGTGGTGACTCACCCCTAGTGAAGTACTCCTGAACAACATATACTGTATTACCTGCTGAAGCAGCTACCCATATACCTAGTAAGCCCCTATAAGAACTACTTATGTTGTAGTCCTTAGGTGCTAGTAAGGTCATCTTAAGTATATCACCGAATATTAAGACATCCTCAGGTACTTCAGAACCCCAAGTAGATAGTACGTATGACTTATTAACTACTACTACTTTAGGTAATTCCTTAAACGTTAAGTTCCTAATGACTGAGACATCCTCAGCTATAGACTTAACTAACCCTTCAATCTCAGAACTACTTAAGTAGTACTCTACCCTACTAACGCTTAGGTAGTAGCCGGTAGTGAATGAAGTTATTATTAGTACTACAGCTATAGCTATTAAAGTCTTAGACCTCATATTAAGGTCTTACAGTATAGTAGAGTCTCTTCCTCATCCTACCCTTATTCTCAACCTTAACCATCACCACCTCACCAACCTCAGATACGTTCTTAACGTGGGGGCCTCCATCAGCTTGGATATCAATACCTGGGATCTCAACAATCCTTAAACGACTTACTTGAGGCGGCATCCTACTAGCTAGCTTAACTATACCTGGGATCTTAAGTGCTTCCTCCCTATCTAACCAGTATATACGGACCTCAACACCTGACTTAACAACCTCATTAGCCTTCCTAATAACATCCTCAAACACAGACTTGTCGAAGGTCTCTAAGCTGTAGTCGTCGTATGCGTAGTCAGGGTATATGTTACCCCCAGTTATCAACGCCTTATAATCCCTGTAGAATATAGCTGCGATTATATGTGCAGCTGTATGTAACCTCATCAACCTATACCTACGTCCCCAATCAATAACACCTAAGACCTCATCACCTACGTTAATACCTGACGTACCCCCCTTAACCACATGTACTACGTCATCACCTCTGAACAACACATCAACAACCTCATACCTACTACCGTCCTTAACTATGAAGCCTACATCATTAGCTACACCACCACTTCTAGGGTGGAATGCAGTCCTATCCAAGACTAAACCATCATCTAAAACCTTAACAACCTTAGCTTTAAACTCCCTAACATAACTATCGAACTGATATATTAACTCCTGCAAGTTCAGACCTAATAACTTAATTTAGAGTAGGTTATAAAGTATTATAGTTAGTAGAACTACTGACGTAGTGATTACTAAGGTGTTGAGTAGGTAGTCATCATACCTCCTACTACTTAATCTAAGCCTGGATAAACCGTTTGGAGAGTATATAAACACACCACCACTTAACGAATCAAGTAGTAAGTGTGTAGAACTAGCTATTAACGAAGTTGTCAGAGCTATCGTTAGAGGTCCTGGAAGGTTTAGTAATGAATGGATAAGTAATCCAGTAATTAATGAGGTAATTAAGTTACTGAATAACTCATGAGTTAGTGGAGTCCTCCTCCCACCACTATGACCTAGTAAGTCTATTAAGTAATTAACTAGGAATGATATTACGAAGACCGAACCTACAACTAAAACACTTCTAGAGATAACCACAGCTATGAGTGAACCTAAAGCAAACGTAATCAACACATGAGTTAGTAACTTCATTACATACACTCAAGAGTGTTAATTATTTTGAAATTAATAAATTTACTTTCATTAGAGATAGGTATATGAAGTATACTTACAGTAAACGTTAAGTTATGTAGTATTAATCATTGAGTGTAAAGTGAAAGTAATAATGTTTAGAGCCTTAAGAAAACCACTTAATTAGTGTCAGTATGAGTGAAGTAGGTAGGGTTATAGATAGGTTTGAGGTAATGTTATTCTTACTGTAGAGGTTTTAGTATTAGTCTTAGTAGCTCTCTTAATCATAATGGCTAACTATGCATCAGTACATGATTTAAGGGGTGTTTCCGTAAATAAGGTTGGTTAGGGTTGTTTGAGTCCTTTTAAAGCTATTAGTATGCTAAAGAAGATTCATAAACCCCTAACCATTCACATACTTACCGGTGACCCCGAGTTTCCGAGACCCGTGGCTGAACCGCGGTGAGGGGGCTCGGGGAGACCGTGAGGAACCCGAGGGTGGTACTAAACGACCCTAAACACCATAAACAACCACTCTCGGGTGAACGGTATAGAGTTAGAGGAAGTTAGG
>Ga0080004_1138706_pt1 | contig 23482 bp, 24 predicted proteins | sample WasSprMetagenome_FD_69207 | JGI IMG/M metagenome (GOLD analysis project Ga0080004, IMG submission 69207) | Sulfidic aquatic microbial communities from Washburn Spring, Yellowstone National Park, USA - WS (SPADES assembly) (version 2) | ecosystem: Environmental > Aquatic > Thermal springs > Hot...
AAATGGAACGAAGTTTCATATTTTCTTCTGCGTATACAATTCTCTTTGGTACTCAAGCTTTGCTTGGCCCGACTTTGATATGTTTACAACTTATGATCCATACGCTTGGATACACGCAGTGTTTAGAGCAGTAAGTGGAGGCCCAATTTATTTTACTGATCGTTATGATAAAGCCTCAAATTTAGAATTGATAAAAAAGCTAACTCTTTCGGATGGAAGGATTCCAAAGCCTGATGCGCCAGCACTTCCAACGAAAGACGTAATTTTTGAAGATGTTTACAATGCAAGAATTCCAATAAAGGCTAGGTCTTTTGTAAGCGTTGAAGGATTCGGAAGAGTAGGATTAGTTGTTGTAGCCAACGTAAACAAAAACGGTGAAACAGAAGACTATCTTGTTTCGCCTTCAGATTTGTTTGAGGAAGAAGGAGAGTACTTAGTTTATGACTGGCGAGCAAATAATGCTTTAATCTGCAAATTGAAAGATACAATAAAAGGAAAATTAAGTGAGTTGGATTGGAAATTATACGTAGTTTCTCCTTTAATTGAAGGCATAGGAATAATTGGATTAGTAGACGTATTCATTTCTCCTAAAGGAATTTCATGCTTAGAACGAGTAGAAAATTCGCTTATACTAAGGTTAGAGGATAGTGGAACTTTTAAGATCTTCATAGGAAACAAAAAAGTTGAGGCTGTTATAGGAAGCTCCGGAAAATACAACTATGATGAAAACTTAAGTATGCTTCGTACATATAAGACTTCAGAAGGCTTGCTTGAGTTTAGAAGCAATGATAAAACCTTAATTATTTATTTATCATAAAACACTATTCTATAAGCAATCTAATACTAAGTAAAACTAGAATTATTAACATCGATAAGTATATTCAAAAAAGTTATAAAAAAGCTCACAACTTTTTTTGAGTTTTCTGGTGTTGCTAAGTACTTATTTCTCTTTCCCAATCCTCTAACTTCTTGCCTTCACTGATGTTCGTTATTCCAGCTTTCTTAGCAATACTAATAAATCTCTTCAGCAATTCTCTTCGAGCTTCACCAGCAACTCTATTAGTTGCTAACTTAACGTACCAGATTGGCAAACGTGCTACTTGGACGCGAAGCCTTATTTCCTCACTTTCCGCTAGCTTTTCAGCTTCATCGAAAAGCTTCTCTGCTTTCTCTAGAAGTTCGTCGTTTAAGTAAGGTGCTGTAGGTGGATCAAAAATATGTGCATGGACATTTTCTTCTTTCACCTGAGAGTGAAGAAGTTTTAAGTAGGAATAAATTGGTTCTGCCGCTTTTCCGTAGTAACCGTTTGTGAAGTCTTTTATGTGTTGTTCTACGTTTGTTTCTGGATTCCAAAGTAACTTTGCAAGTACATAAGCTCTAAGTGGAGCCATCTCACCATTCCCTCCTGGCGAGTAGTTACCTTGTTCAAACAAACCTTTAACACCGTGCTTAGCAAAAAACTTAACATTTTCTTGCAGTACGTTGAAGTTTGGAAATGGTTGTAGATAGTGAGCAAAGTTAGTTGTATAATCCCAAACGTAAAGTAAAGGTGCAACTGGTTGCCATGCCACAATATCTTCTCTAAAATGGCTGTTTTCTTCAGAAGGGCAAGACGCTAGTGGATGAGCAAAACAACACTCAATTGAACAAAGTCTAATGATTACATTATGATGAGGTTTCAATGTTTTTGGAGGTTTTCTGCTGTACTGATATGCTAAAGTTTCTATTCTTATGTTTGGATATTCCTTTTCTATAGCTTCAGCTATAGTATTAACAAACTTTATGATCGAAGCTGACGGAGAACCTTCTGTCTCATCTAAAGCCTTACAGTTTGGGCATTGACACCAATAGCCAGTATCGTTTTGAGAAACATCAATTATGGTTGCTTCAGGGTGCTCTTTTATCCATTGTTTAACTCTTTCTATAGCTAGCTTTACAACTTCAGGGTTAGAGAGACAACGTTGAACGTAACCATCAACTCTTTTTCCATTTATCATTGGAAAGTATTCAGGATGATCTTTAAAAAGTTCACGAGGAATAAGTAAGTCCATACTATGAACAAATGGGTAGAAAGAAACTGCTTTCCCTCCATGCTTCTCTGTTAGATTGTAGTGATTTCCGTTGAGTCTGTGTCTTGCTGCAAAGTTTGCATCCCGTAGCATTTCTGTCCAGAAAACTTCTCTATACTCGAACGCAGGTAGCTGAGTTTCATTTAGTTCTTGTATTTCTATTGTACTTCTCTTTGGAACCTGTTCTACTTCTGGAGTAAGCCACCGAACGCCAAGTTTCTCTTCAAGTAGTGCATAAACACCATACAACGTCCCTCTAGGCTTTCCACCTGCAATAATAAGGTAGTTCTTATACGTTCTTATTATGAATCCTTCGTCTTTTAGCTCAGAGAAATCAATGCCGTTATCAGCAGTTTCAAGGTTCAGTTTTCTTAGATGTACACTATCGCCCAAGATAATTTCATGCTCTTTAACTTTATCATCGTCGGAAACAATAGGTAGCTTTGCACCGCTAATTCGTTCTAAGTATAGCTGCAATTCTTCAGCCGCATAACGCTCTGATGGAATAGCCTCTTTTGCAACTACTATGATATAGTCACTCTTCCCATTCTTTACAATCGCTATTTTACTCATAGCTTTACACTTTAGTTTTTAATTATAAACCTTTCGGCAATTCATCCTAAAGCTTCAACTCTAGACCTTCTAAAGCCTTTTTGAAAAGCTATGTAAGTCTTTTGACTTTTTCACTATTAAACATAAGTAAAAATGGATAATAAAATGTCTTATTTTGGAAGTTTCTAAATCTCTTCTCATCAACATAGAGAAAGAAAAGCTCAAAAATTTTTTGAAGTGAAATCTTTTTATCATATAAATAAGCTTTATACTTCATTTAAAAATGAGGTTAAGGTATTTTTTTCAAAAATTCTAATTTATATATATTGAAAAATCTTTATAGGGATGAATATGTTAAATTTGGCCATTAATACGTTAGTTGTCTATTCAAAAAAACTGCTTCTGAACATTGGCTTTTTGCTATATTTTTTTGAGTAATGCTTTTTAATGGTTCTAAGTCTTGGATGAGAAGAGAATGGTGTTAGAAAGACTAATCCCTCCTCCAGAACAGATAACTATAGAAAATTTTAAGCTGGCCTTTAAGAGAATTATCGAAGCGAAGAGGAGGGCTGGCCTAACTGCTATTTTGGATAACCCCCAAGACCTATTCGAGAGAGCGAAGCTTTATGGAACAAGTTTTAAAAATGGTTCTTGGGGATGGGCCTCAAACATATGGAGTAGGTCTGCGGCAAATACCGTCGTCGTAGAGAAAGAAGAAGACTTAAAAGAAGAACACAAAATTTTTTTGTTAAGAGTTCTTGAGCACATTCTAGCTCAAGGACCTTTGATAAAAGTAGATGGCTACGTAGGAAAGCCTGGGACAATTGTTCAGATGCATGCCAGAGTTTATGTTGATCCTCAATTTCCAGATATAGCTTATAGATGGTTACAGCTTGTTTACCCTGCACCTCCAGAAGAAGAGCCAGATGTAGAAGTTTTTGTCATACCTCATTACCTAGGAAACCCAAAAATTCCTGGAACTGATAAGCTGATGGCTGTTGTAAGGTTTCCAAACCATAACTTTACAGTAATAACTTTGTCTTCATACCAGGGCGAAGTGAAGAAGTCTGTTTTAACTCACTGGATTCAGTACGTTTACAAGAAAGGTTGTACTGGAGAACATGCTGCCTTAAAAGAGTTCACTGTTAAAAAAGTTGATGGCTCTTGGAAGAGAGTAGTTATGGCAATATGGGGCCTTACTGGAAGTGGAAAGTCCACACACAGCTTTTATATGTGGAATGAAGAAAACTCAAAGATTTTTATAGAGAAATTTGGAATAAATCCACTTGAGTACGTGAAAGATCAGGTTATAAAAAATGACGATATAATAGCAATAGCAGAAGATAGAGTTTATGGTTCGGAAAAGAGTTCATGGACGAAGACTGAAAACCTTACACCTGATCAAGTTGCAATGTGGAAAGGTGCGTTTAGTCCTAGAGCTCTTCATGAAATAACCGAGTTCGATGAGAATGGAAATCCTAGCTTTAAAGGAGAGATATTTCAGTACTTTGGAAGACCCAACAGAAATTCTAGAAGCGTTATACATCTTGAAGATACTGGTTACTTTGATGGAGATATAGTTTCTAGTGGTCCTCTGACTACAGCTATTTTTATATCTCCAAGTTACTTTACTTCTTATGCATGGATGAAGATTGTTGATCCTGCCTTTGCTGTTAAAGTTCTCGCTGATGGAAAAACTATTGGTCATCCTGCGCAATCGAATGATTTGGTTGGGCAAATAAGGTATGTGCCGAGGTTTTCTGAATTTACAGTTGGGGTAAAAGATTATGCACACCTTATGAGGTTCTACGAGTTCCTAAAGAAAAGATCTAAGAAAGATCCAATAGAGGTGTTTGTTTTCGTATCAACTGGAAGAATTGGTGCTAAGTACAGGTGGGTGGAGAGAAAGCTTGGTGATAAGGTAATTCAAGTTCCAGAACCAATCTTAGTAAAAAACAATGGACTACCTGTACCAAATGGCGGAACAAAGCCTTCCATTGAAGAAGACGAACTCTTTATACTTCAATCAACTAGAGGAGCTGTAGAATATAAGCCTCATCCCATTTGGGGCGAAAAGGTTCTTGTTCCTTCTAACGTTCCCGGTCTGAAAAAGGAGCGGTTAATAGAACTTGACCCAACCTCCTACCTTTCCATGAGCGAATTTAAGGAACTTCTAAAGGCTGAGGTCGAAGAAAGTAAATATTGGCTTAGAAAGAACTGTCCTGAATTACCTGAAGAAATAGTTAGTTCAATGGACTTTTAGCAATTCCTTCTTTGTCAATTTCAAAACTACTCCCACATTCTTCCTAAGTACGCACTTGTTGGCGCAAAATCAGCCTCGTTAAGCTTTGAAATTATCTCATCTATATTGCTTACCGTAGGTGCATCTATCAGTTCAGAAACAAAATCACTAAGATCTTCTGTCGTTTCTTTTTCTATTTTCTTCATACGTAAAGCTCTTTTTGCTTCATACATAGTAAGTCTCGCAGAAACTTCATGTATGCCTAAGCCTTCTCTTGAGATTAAACTTGCTATTTCCTCACATTTTATTTGTCCATACGATGTATTGATTATCTCTTCTTTACCTTTTAAAGCAGAAACAATGTCTTCCACACTATAAAAATCTCCAAATTTGAAACCAATCTAAAGAGAGCTTCTAAGACCACTTATCGATTCATATATTTTACAGAAAATCGACAAGAAAACCTACGGTTTTTAACCGTGGAAAATGTCAAAGTTCTTCAGGATAGTAGTGCAAGCATTATTCTTCCTTTTTCCGTTAATTCTATAGTCCTTTCTTTTCCAACTCTTTTCGAAGCTATAAAACCTTTGTTTTCAAATTGCTCTACTATTCTATGTACAGTTGCAATTGGAAGTTTAAGAGCCTTTGCTAAGCGACTTAATGAAAGCAAACCCTTTTCTTCTATCACTTTAAATATACGGATCTCTCTAGATGAAAGTATATGAGGCGCTTCCCAAGTTTTTGGTAGTTGCAGGTCAACTTTATCTTCAGTTTGTAATTCCAGTGTAAGACTCTCCACCTTTAGCATAGTAAGTGCCAGTAGAGTCTCTAGTATAAGCGTTCGCATTCCACCACTTAAATTAACTATTAGTTCTCTTTTTTCTTTTACTTCTTCCATTATTGTTTTGACTAGTGTAGATATGGCTTCTGTTGGGTTGTAAATTGGAACTATAACTTCTAAAACACTAACCATAGGGACATACTTTGAGGCAAAGTTCTTAACTTCTTCGATAGCTTTTCTTGACTTTTCATCTTTCTTTTCAGGAAGTAACAGCAATATTTTATCTCCCTTTGACAAGCCATGCCTCAATATTGCTGAAACGATGGACCACTCTACCCAGCCTAATGTTACAATGAGCGTCTTCATGGTAACTTTCTTTGTTTGATGCAAAATAAATATTTTTCCGAAATTACTTTATTTTTTCAAAAATATGAAAACTTTTCATAAAAAGAAAAACTTAAATCTACAAAGCTTTTTTGTGCTGAGGGTGAAAACTAATGAGTAGCAAGGTAAGATTAGACGACGATCAAAAATTTTCAGTTAACGAAGCATCTAAAGCTTCAACGTATTATACTGTTTTACTCTTTAAATCTGTAGTTGGTAATAGAATTTCAAGGAGTGTTTTGAAGAGTTTTCTTACTTACTGCAAAAAAGATGAAGACACGCGACTAAATACGGCCATAAAGGTTTATGTTGGAACTAGAAGCTTTAAGGATGTATGTTTTCAATGTAAATTGGCTAGTCTTCTAGTAAAATTAATAATAAAGTTTGGAGCAAAGAGTTTTGGTGGCGCAAATGAATCACAGCTAAAGGAAGCCCTGAAAGATACTCCGCAAGTTAGAGGGTTTGCTAACATAATAAAAGGGTTGGCTGAATTTGGTGTTAGAAAACCATTTGTTTCTGGCGCTCCTATCTTAGTAGTTTGGGATGTAACTTACACTTGTAACTTAAAGTGTAAGCATTGTTATGCTAACGCAGGCATCAAACTTCAAAATGAACTTACAACTGAAGAAGCAAAAAAGGCAATAGATACTTTTTACAAAGCTGGTGTTGTTGCTATAGCGTGGTCCGGAGGAGAGCCATTGTTAAGGAAGGATATTTTTGAGTTGTCAAAATATGCTTATGATAAAGGAATATATATTGCAATGGCAACAAATGGAACATTAATAGACGAGGGCGTTGCTCAAAAACTTTGGGATTCTGGAGTTAGATTCTTACAGATAAGCTTAGACAGCACAGATCCTGCTATTCATGATGAGTTTAGAGGTGTTAAAGGTGCTTGGGAAAAAACTGTTAATGCTATAAAAATTACCTCGAAAATGGGATTCTTCGTTAACGTTGCAATGACCGTAACAAAGTTTAACTTGAAGGACGTAAAAGAAATGATAGATTTTTCTGAACAGCTTGGTGCTAAATGGTTTATGGTTTATAACTTTGTTCCAACAGGAAGAGGAAGACAAATAACGGAAATGGACTTATCTCCTGAAGAGAGAGAAGCCCTACTAAAAATGCTCTACGGAGAACTTAAAAACCCAAGTAGAAAAATAGAAATTCTTACAACTGCTCCCCAGTATTCAAGGATAGCTTTAATGGAAGAAGGTAACTCAAAAGAGTTTATATTTCCAACTCACTTTGCAAATGCTCAACTTGGAAATCAACTAATTTCTCTTGCAGACTTTATTGGAGGATGTGGGGCTGGTAGATATTACATAGCTATGAAGGCAAATGGAGATATTCAGCCATGTGTTTTCTTACCGATAAAAGTGGGAAACATAAAAGAGCTATACAATAGTTTTGAAGAGTGATGGAAAAATAACAAGATACTTAATGATTTAAGAAACAAAGATATTCTAAAGGAGAATTGTGGTAGTTGCCCATTCAGGTATGTTTGTGGCGGTTGTAGGGCTCGAGCCTATGCATACTTTGGAGACTACCTTGCGCCTGATCCTGGCTGTATAAATAACAAAGAAGTATACGAAAGTTTGGTCGAAAAAGTTAAAGTTCCTCAAAGTAAAAGTTAAAGCTGAACTTTCTTACTTTTCATAGGAGCATTAGCAGAAAAACACCTCCAAAGGAAAACTCTCTTAAAGTCTGAAAGAGTGTTATGCTAAGAGTACCTGTAAAAGAAGCTAAAGCTTAAAACAACGAATCGTCTCAACTTCATGTTCATGCTGTTCTTAAGTTTGTTAAGTTAGCAAACTATTCTTCTAGAACTATCTTTGTAAGCTCTGCTAAGTGTTTAACAACTTGTTCTCCTTTAGGTGTTAGTGAGTAAATTGTTTGAATTGGGCGTGTATCTACTATCGTTCTCTTTACGAGCTCCTTCTTTAATAATGCCCTTAAAGCCCAATCTAAAGTTGCTCTACTGTTTACTAGCTCTTTAAGCCTAGAATACCTTGCTTCTTTCTCCTGACTCAAATACATCAAAATTCTTACTTCTGAAGAGTTAAGAAATTTTTCCCATACACCCATAGGTGTTCTGAGATGTTGTATTAGACATAATAAATAAACACATACCAGAAAATTAATAAACTAAGCACAATGATATTATGGAAAGGCGAGATGATCACGTTGCTAAAACAGAACAAAAGCTTTCCTGCATCTACTACAAGTTCATCTGCATCCTTAGAACTACAGTTCTGGTACGTGAGTGGTATACATGAGCTACGCTGACTGAAAAACAGAAGCTAAGGGTATCATTTCGCAGTTGCAACAAAAATACAAAGGCAACTTAAAGCTACAGATTCATCTTAAGCTATTATCGCTATGGCTAGAGAACCTAAAGCCTGAGCAACCTGATCAAATGGCTAAATTCATTTCAGATGTTAAGACCTTGTACAATACTTACAAAATTTCAGAGTTACTAAATATAATTCCAAAGGAATTTAGGGATGAAAGTAAGAAAAGTAACCAAAATCGATGATTGTATGTTTTTGTATCTCACTTACAAATAGCTCGATAAGAAAGCCTAGAACTTTAGTTCTGGGATGAATTGTTAAAAATTTTAAATATAGCATCAGGTTATGTAAAGCATGAAATAGGCTACCTTCAAGGAAAAGGTAGCGTTAATGAGATGGTGACACGCTCCTTCTTCCAAGGTGGAATGGAATGAGGTGGAGCCTAAAAGGGCAGAGCGATCAACAAACCAATGAACCTTAGAAGCAAGAATCTATGGCTTTAGTCATGGAGAATGTTTAAGCAGTAATGTAAGAGCAAAAACTCAAAGTATGGCATATCAAAACAAGTAAAATAGCAAAAGAACTTTTTTGTTTTTATGCTTCTTCTATCTCTATAGCTAATTGCTTATTTTATTCATCGTTAGATATAACTCTGAGAGTCTCTTAACTAATTCTTTTGTATCTTTTATTGCTTTTTCGTCTTTCAGCACCTCACCTTTCTCGTATGCTATTGCAGAAACTCCACGGTGCCCAAGTATCATTTCATGTTTCAGCATAAACGTATGTATAGCTACTAGAGCTAGTTCAAGGCCGTATCTCCTTCCAACAACTATTCCACCTCCTATCTTATCTTTGAGCTTTCCTCTTATACACCATGTTCTGTCCATGAATACTTTTACTTGGGTGCTTACGTTGTTGAAGTATACTGGGCTAGCTATTATAACAATATGAGACTCCAAAAGTTTTTGAATTATTTTTGTCATATCATCCCTTATGCTACATTCGTGAGTCTTAGTGCAAATCCTACATGAAGTACAAGGTTCAATTTTATATTCGCTTAAGATTACTTTTTCAATTTCAAAATATTTCTTGTCAAATTCGCTAAGAGCAACATCAAGCAAAGTTTCAGTGTTACCTTTTCTGCGAGGAGATCCGCAGATTCCTATAACTTTCAACAACTCTTAGCACCTTAGTTCTTTAACGAATTTAGCTTGAACAAATTTTATTGCTTCACTTACCGAAGTTCCTTTTTTCATAGTTACTTTAGCTATTTTATGGTCTTCAAGTAAAGTTGATATGCTTGGGCCAAATTCTCCAGCTACAGCAACTTCTACGTTTAAATCTACTAAAGTTTTCGCTAGAATAGGCCCAGCTCCATATCTATAAGATAGAGCAGGGTTCTGTAGTACTTGTATGTTTCTTATTTCATCGTCAACTATATCCACTATTGTTATAGTGTTTGTTCTTCCAAATACCTCCGAGATCTCATCTTCTAAACCCTTTTTTCCCTTTGTTACTACAGCAACTCTAACTTTCTTCAATCCTTCTAGCACCTGAACGAGATTTTCGTGCAATTACACAAAATAAACTTTTCCTCGTGAAGTAAATTAAAATTTTATTGAATAAAGTTTTCTGAAACTTTGCTAGTACTAACTTAAAGTAAAATTAGTGCAACTCTGAGCTAGTTTATTTTATACAATAAACGTTTTAGCATAAATGAAGACAAGCTGTTCTAAACTCTAGAACAGAGAAAATGTTTTAAAAATTAAAAAAATTTATAAACTACTTGTGGTAACTATTTATCGTAAAATGAGGTGAGAATGTGAAGCATGGATAAGAGAATTTTAGCCGCAGTTCTTCTTATTCCTCTTTTTTCAGTTTCTATTCCTTTTATTGTAGAAGATTTTATCGACAATCCGCAAAAAGTTATTCTTACAGTAGGTGTTTACTTTAACAACACTGTAGTTTCTTACTCAAAAGTATATATTTATCATTTAACTGAGAAAGGTCCAGAACTAATCTCGAGTGGAACAAGTGATGAAAGAGGAATTTTTAGCTCGATAATAGGAATACCCAGGATTTACAAAGGAAAGCTTAACATAAATGGGAGTGTAAGAGATATTTTTGCTTCAGTTAATTTATTAGTAATTGTAAGTAAGAAAGATGAAAGCTTGCTCAGTAGCCTAGCCTTTTCGGTAGATCCTTCATTTATGCTTTTTCCTCTAGGATCTCATTCTGTTAAAGTTAATTTAAGAAAAGTAGAAAATGAACAAAAACTTGGAGTTTTAATACCAAACAATAAGATTGAATTCTTGTCCTATACTCCTCCAAACGAGGAATCTTGGCAGTATACAACTGTAGTTGAATTCTCCACATGGGATAACATTTGGGTAAAATTCGACTTTGGATTTGGTACCAAAATTGATGTGCAAGTAAAAGAGCGGGTTTACGATACAACACAAGGGAAGTACGTAACAGATTGGAGTGACGCAGGAACGACAACCGTTACTGTGGATAGTCCTTTAAGTTCTGACTTTTATACTGGTCAAAAAACCATCATAGAACAGTTTTACTTTAAGTATCTTCATACAGCAGTATTAGTTGATGAGATTTATTGGGTTGAACATGTTTATGCTGTTGATACGAATCAAGATCCCATTGCTGATAAAAGATTTATCAACTCTTGGAGTGGTTTTTCTTCTGGAAGTAATCCTTATATAACTGAGCAAAACAGTCAAAGACAAATCAACCTTTACAAAGCATATGGTTTTGTTTTTAGTGTAGGTGTTAGCTTTAGCAGGAGCGGTATTTCTGTAGGCCTTGGAGTAAGTTACCAATCTTCTCCAGCTGGAAATATAACAATAAAAACTGGAACATGGAACTCAGGTTATAGAGCTTATACTTATGGTTATGAGTATGGATTTAGAAAATCTTCTACAGTTTGGCAGAAAGGATAAAAAGAAAATTCTTACTTTCCTTAGGCTTAGTTTGTTCTGCTAACTTAAGTTTTGTCTAAACTTCATCGAGACTCGAAAGAGTTTCTCGTTCAAATGCAAGTTGAAACAAGCTTGAGTTATTTACTCTTGTATCTCTCGGAAAACCATACCTTGAGAAAAGTTTCTACATTTTTTGGGTTGCTAGGCGGAGTTCCCGCAAAGAATATTGAAGGATAACCTCTAGATAACGCAACAAACCATCTAGCTTCTTCTACTTCAGAAGTGTTTCCATAAGACAAAACCTCATAGTTTGGGTGAAGGAAAAATATCCTTGTCTCGCCATACTTTTCCATTATTTTTTTTCAATGTCTTCTTGAGAAAACCTTGGATCCCATTCCGCATGAAAACCACCTACCCCTATTTAAATTAGGTCTTCCATCAAGTTTCTGTAGTCTCCGTCCGAAACAAAGATCAATTTTATGCTCTTGAATGGAAAGTCTTCTTTAAGTTCTTCAAAAGACCCTTCTGCAAGCTTAGATGTTCTACTACTCCATACAACGTTAAAGTTAACTCCAAGCTGGTAAAATAAATCATCATCAAAAGCTTTAGAGATGTTTTTCATTTTTTTCTTTTTGATCTTTTGTTTTAATTTTAGCTCTAAGTTTTCTACAAGCTACATTATAAGTTTTCTGAAGCTTTTCTTAACCTACCGCTAATGTAGAACACCTTATTCTAAGAAAAGTCGAACAGTTCTTCAATTTCTTTCATTTGCTCTCTTTCAAATTCAAACCTCCTTAACTCCCCTTTACTATTCACAACCTCAACTCTTACAACAATTGAATCTTTTATTTCTTTTGCGACTACAGTCGTTAGTTCTCCACTTATCTTCCTTTCTATGAAAGATAGCGAAGGATACTTTAAGTTCAGTTCTAAAGCTATAGCTTCAATAGTTTTTTCTAGTATCTCTTTACAGCTTTCTTTGTCAATGTATGCTTTTCTCGCTAAAGTTAACTTTATAAACAAATCCTTCATTTGACCTTCCAATACTTTTTTTACTTCTTCATTAGATATTGGAAAGTCCAAATCTCTTTTTAGTGCGTTATACCTCGCCAGATGTCTAACTGCATGGTATGCATGAGAAATAGCTTCTTTGTAGTTTTCATGGAAGTAAGACTCGATTGAAAGCTCTAAAGCCACAAATGTGGAATCTCTTAAAACTTTTAAAGTGTGCGCTGTTATATGTGGTTTGTTCGTTATTATTGAGCTAACTTCACCGTCTCCTTCCAAGATCTTACTTTCCCTATATAAGATACAAGATAAAGGATCTCCAACTTCAAAAATTCTTTTCATTTCTTCTATACCTATGACTATAATGTTAACTTCAGATTCGCAAACCTTTAAACCATATCCTCTTTCTCCATGTTCTTTTGTGGTTACCACTAAAACATCGATATCACTTAAGCCAACAACAAAATCTTCTGGTCTAACTGCAGAGCCAAACACCATTATAGATTTTACTTTCTCTTTTTCTTTAATCTTTTTTATCTTTTCTTCAATCACATCAAAACAACGCTTTAAGTATTCATTTACAGAAGATTTTACTTCCACTTTCAGTAACTCACTTCCGCAGTTTTACTTCATCGCTTCTTATCTGCTTAGCCAAGTTCTAGAAAAGATATTTTCCAGTATTGATAAACGAAGATAATGACGCTATTCTCGTAGCATGGTCCCCTATCCTTTCTAAGTATCTTATTACCAGCATATCTGCAACTGCACATTTCGTATCCTTTACTTTACCCATAGCAACATCCTTTAACGCTTCAATGAACTTAGCATCTAATTCGCTGTCCTTTTTAACTATGTTTTTTGCTAAGTCTTCATCCCAACTCTTTAGCGTTGAAATACTCATGGTTAGCATCCATTCTGCAATAGTTAAGGCTTCTTTCACATCCTTAAGGTCGCAGCTTTCTCTGTTTCCAATAGCTTTTTGTATTCCACTTATATCAAAAGCATAACGTCCAAATCTTGAAAGTCTATAAGAAATTTCTATTGCAGACTCTATAAATCTTAAGTCTCTTGCAACTGGTTGATACCTTAATACTAGTTCAAACGCTAAGTCTCTGACTTCATCTTTCATTTTCCTAATTTCTGAACTCATCTTGTAGAGCTCATCGCTCACATCTTTGTTTTCCATGTACGCGTTAACTGAAAGTAGGAAGGCTTCTCTAGCTAGGTTGCCCATTTTATCAAGCAAACTCATAATGTTGTCAATACCTTGGTCTATCAGTCTTGACATTCTCCTAACTTATTTATTCAATATGAACTCTAAGTAATATGTTTTTCTCTTATTTGTTTAGCTAAAAATGTCAAATAAAGTTCTTCTTGATATTGCTTGTATTCTTTTCAGAATATTATAAATAATTTTCCTTTACGTAGCCAAATTTTAAACCTTATGCTTAAGATTTTACAGTTTTTATGTTGCAGGTTCGTGTAATGAAGTTGCAAAGCTTATGGTTTTTAAATCCAATTGATAACCTTCTTTTTTAAGATAAAATTTACTGTCAAAAGTAAAGTCGAACTTCTTAGAACTAAAGTTCTAGACTTCTTATTGATTTTTTGTAAAATACTTATAGCATGCTCCCATCTTACATTTTTCCTAAGTTTGTTTTGTTTCTACTTTCTGCTTTAGTGCTGGAATTATTTCTACTTCTGAACCAGAGGCCCAACCTGGAAGTCCTTTTCTCAACCTTACCCTCACAACTCCATTATTTCCATGAGCAACTACTACCTTTCCTTGTATCTTCTTTTTCCCTAACTTAACAAAAACTGTGCTTCCAATCAAGCTTTTTGCTTTTTCTCTCGTATCTATTCCTTCGAACCGTACTAAGTACTGTTTTTTGTATTGTTTTTTCATTCCGTTTCTTGGCCCTATTAGTATTCCTCTGCTTGAAAGGACTTCCATGTTTTCTTTCACCTCCTTGTTCAACTTTGGCTATTGTTTATATCTTTTACTTTTATGATAAAAAACTTTAAAATCTTTATTCGTGATAAAATTTAAATTTACAACAAAAGAGCAAATGGGTGGCGAACCCCAAATGAAAATAGCTTTTTTGAAGACGAATACTTTGAAAACTTCCTTCCACTAACATACACAAGACCTACATACGACCTAAGGTGTGGAACTAGTAAACTGTACGAGAAAATAGTTGGCTTATTCCCAAGCGTCGAGTACGTATTCTTCACTAGAGACTATTTAGCCCCAATCTATGCTGAACAAGGTGTTCCAACTAATAAACTTGAATCATTGGACGATGACATCTTGCTAATAAACGGAAGTTTACTAGCTTCCAGTAACTTAAAGGGTACCATAGAGTCTTCGCTTGGTAAGAACACGTTGGCATTTCAGAAAGAAAGATTGGCATTTGCGTACTTAAAAAGTGACCTAGTAAAAGAAGTTGGAGAACTCTTCCTTGAGCCAATAGACAAGAAGAGCATTAAGAAGCTTAAGAGTAAAGCAGAGTCTAAAGAAGTTAGCGATTTAAAGCTTCTAGAGTACACGTGGGAGCTAGTGAACAATAATGCTGAAAAAATAAAGGAAGAGTTTAGTTCTATTGCTAAGGATGACTCACAAGGAGAAGTTGACAGCAAGGCTACGATCTATGGTGATCCGAAGAACTTACACGTCGCTAAAGGTGCTTTTGTTGAAGCTGGAGTTGTCATTGATGTAAGAAATGGCCCTGTGTACATTGGAGAGAATACTTACGTTCAAACTCTTTCAAGAATAGATGGACCAAGCTACATTGGTAAAGACAATATAATATTCGGTGCTCAAATAAGGGAAGGTTGTAGCTTTGGAGCCGTTTGCAGAATAGGCGGAGAAGTAGAAGAAACGATAGTTCAAGGATACTCGAACAAGCGTCACTTAGGTTTCATAGGTCATTCTTACTTAGGAGAGTGAGTTAATCTTGGCGCAGGTACTACAAACTCCGACCTTAAGAATACATATGGAACTGTGAAAGTTACCGTTAGAGGTGAAAAAGTCGGAGCAGGACAATTTGTTGGTACAGTTATAGGTGATCATTCAAAAACATCAATAGGCGCTATGATCTTAACTGGAAAGAAAGTAGGAGTAAGTTCTCAAGTGATAGCTTATGCAACAGAAGACGTACCTTCTTTTACTATGTGGGCTAAAAGTCTTGGAGCAAAGCCTACAGAAATATTCTTGGACTCAGCAGTAGAAACTGCAAGAAGAATGATGGCAAGAAGAAAAGTTAACATGACTAAGGACTATGAAAACATGTTAAGAAAGGTTTACGACCTTACAAAACAAGAAAGAAAAGAAGCAAAGGTAAAGAAAGGCAAGTTCAAGCTAGAGTAGAATTTTTGAGTTAACCCTTAAACAGTTTTTTATTCTTTTTTACAAAAGTTATTTTCTAAGTCCTTTAGTCAAAAATGGCATAAGGATAATGCATTTTTTGCTGTAGTTAACAGTTTCAAAATAGGTAGATTAGTTTCATTAACTCTTACAATAAAGTAGAGCAATCTGCTCTTATTTTTTCCGTGGAGCTCCGCAGTTTGGGCACTTTACTAAAGTTTCAGGATAGACAGTTCCGCAGTACTCACATGTAACAGTTGCAGGTTGCTGAACTAGCGGTACTTGCGAGGGTAACGAGACTTCAACTTCAATAGTTCTACTGGTTGCATCAGGTCTTCCTTTTACTGCAACTACTCCCTTTAATTCCCATGCTACCACTCTATCAACGCTTTTTAAAGAAGGTTGCACTCCTACTGGAGTTTGGATTTTAAATTGATAGTTTTGCGCAAATCCAACTGGAATGTGAATAGGCCCAGCTAACTGGGGTCTAGCTGAGAAAAGCTTAGCATACTCCCACACTTCTCTGTCAACTTCTCGCTTAAGATTTTCATCGTAGACTCTTCTTAACTTTTTCACACGCTCGGTGCAATCAAGTTCGCATCTAATTTCAACAGCATCGAATTCTTCTTGAGAAAAAACTTGAAGGGTTCCTTCTATTGGTTCTCCTAAGACAAAAAATGGTTTTTTTAAGGAAACAGAAACATTAACTCTTGGAGGTGTAACTTTCTCTTTGATTTTCTGAAATATGCTCATCAGGTTACTTTATATTCTTCAATATTTAAATTTTACTTTAAATCCAGCACTTTGATTTAATTGGCTTAAAGTTTTTCTGGGGACAGACAGAGCATACCTACAGTATTTACAGAGAAATGTCTCCATTAGAAAAGCAATATGTTTGGCTTTTTCGTAGACCTCTAAAGATTATTTTTCTCTTTCATCGCTTCAGAAGTATTTTGTTGGTTTGCAGAGTATACAAACTTTAAGATTTATAAATTTCCTTATCTTCCTTTTGAGCTATGCATAAATGTTTTGTTTTTGTAATAACATTAGCTATATTAATGTTGATAACTTACTCCATTGTTATCGAACCAAATTTTATCATAACAACGACTTACGTCAATGTTTCTATCAAAAATCTTCCTGAAAGTTTTAATGGGTTTAGAATCGTTCACATTACTGACTTGCACTTCGGGTCTTTAGGTCTTCCAATAAAGTACGACTACGTTTTAGAAAAGGTGAGAACGCTAAGGCCTGACTTAATAGCCATTACTGGCGATTTGGTAAGCAATGAGGAATCGACTAGAGAGGCCTTAGACTTCATCAATAAGCTTTCAAAAATTTCAGACGTCTACATAGTTTTTGGAAATTGGGATCCTTGGAATGCATTCAACCTAGGTGAATTTGAAGCTGCTATAAATAAATCGAGAATCCACGTACTCCTTAATGAGAATATTGCTATTTATAGAAATGGAAGCTTCATTTATATAGCAGGGGTTGACGACCCATACTCTGGTCGTGATGACTTAGAAAGCGCTTTAAGAAACATAAAAGAAGGAAGCGTTGTAGTACTTCTAGCTCATTCTCCTCAGATAATAGATAAGTGCATTGGAAAAGTAGACTTAGTTCTCTCTGGACATACGCATGGAGGTCAAGTCGTAATTCCTTTCCTTGGTCCTTTGTTTGTTCCTCTTCCAAGCAAGTATAGTAGGTTCACATATGGTTACTTTGACCTTAACGGAACAAAGATGTTTGTTAGCAGAGGTATTGGAACAAGCATTCTTCCAGTACGTTTTGCATGTCCTCCGGAAATTGCAGTAATTGAGCTTACTCGCAGCTAGCTAGAATTTCCTTGCAATATCTTCTTAACTTTTGAAAGTCTTGTTCAAAGTACCCGAATTTTTACTAGCATCTTCCTGTCCTAAAGAACGAGGCTTGCTATTAGCTTCTTGTTCTCTCTGCAGTTTAAACTTGTTTTCCTTTTTTAACTTAACTACATAAGAGGAATGTTTGCTTTCTTCATTAATTCTCTAAATTCTTCTAAGCTTAACCCTGAAATTTTTTGTGCTCTTCTTAAGTCTCCTTTTTCTACATAGTATACTAATGCTGCTCTCAACTTAGGAGGCTGACTGTTTATAAAATCCAAATTGGCCATCTTTTTTCTAATTTCTCTTGCCTCTTTAAATCTATTCGTTAGCTCTTCTATCATCTTTAGTGTTAACTAACAATCAGTGAAATATAAGCGTTTCTTTTAAGAAAGTGAGTCGTCAGGAAGCCTAGAATTTAAAACTCTAAGATTTTTCGCAGAATTCGTATATGATCAGATCTCCTTCTTTTGTTATGGTTTTCTTGTCTGTTTTTCTATATTAATTTAGCAGTAGTTTAAAAAATTACTTTAAAAAATGAGTTTAGGTCGTTTCTTAGAAAAACATTTATATCTTAATTCTTTGTTACTAGAATTAAGCTTGTTCGTTATACTTACTTATTCCAAGGGAACGATTGTGCTTAAAGGCGGGATTCCAACTCCCTATGGTCAATGGGACCAACGAATAAAAGCTTACAGAGCACCCGGCTACTGCTACCGAGATATAATTAGATACCTTAAAAGAAGCAAGATTTCATTCAAGGATCAAGTTTTGAATCCTCCTCCAGCTCCTTCGTTCAATGGAGGCATTGCCCTTTATCCTTTTCAAAAAGAAGCTTTTGAAAGATGGGTAAAGAATGATGGCTGGGGCATCTTGTCTATAGCTACAGCTGGGGGTAAAACTTTCATTGGACTTAAGGCAATCGAAGTTCTAAAGCAATCGACACTGGTAATTGTACCAACATTAACGCTTGTTGACCAATGGGTTGAACGCTTAAAGGAAAAACTCGGAGTTAAGGCTGGTGTTATAGGTGGTGGTAGACATGAAGTTGAGTGGGTAACTGTTTCTACGTACGACTCAGCATATATTCATGCTGAAGAATTAGGAAATAAGTTTGGACTTTTAATTGCTGATGAAGTCCATCATCTGTTTGCTCCTGGCTACAGTCAGATAGCTGAAATACTTGTAGCACCGTATAGAATGGGCTTAACGAGTACACTTTATAGAGCTGACATGCGTCACTTGGACGCGCCTAGACTCATAGGTGGAGTCGTATATGAAGCTTCACACGAACAACTTACAGGAACTTATGTAGCTTCATACGAGTATAAGAAAGTTTTTGTTGATCTTATGCCTAAAGAGAAGGTTGAGTATGAAAAGCTTTGGAGCATATACAAGAATTATATCACAAAACGCAATATCCAAATGAGGAGCGAAGAAGACTTTCGTAAGTTAATTATGCTTTCAGCTTTTGATCCCGAAGCAAGGGAAGCCATCTTAGCTAGAAACAAGGCACTAAAAATAGCTTTAAACTCGGAGGCAAAAATGCGCTTCTTAGCAGACGTGTTAAAGGAGTCGAGAGAAAAGACTTTAATCTTTACACTTCACAACAGCCTCGTCTACAAGATAAGTAAGCACTTTCTCATACCTGCTATAACTTACAAAACACCTGAAAGTGAGAGGAAGCTCATACTCTCTAAATTTAGCACAGGCAAGTATCGTGCAATAGTAACAAGTCAGGTGCTGGACGAAGGTGTCGATGTTCCTGATGCATCAAGAGGCATAATACTTAGTGGAACAGGAAGTCCACGTCAATATGTTCAACGCCTCGGAAGGCTTCTAAGGAGAGGCGAAGGTAAGGTTGCACTCTTGATAGAAGTCGTATCAAGAGAAACTAAAGAAACGGAAATGAGTCTTAGGAGAAAAAAGAAGGTAAAAGGAGTACGAGAGTGAAATGCTTCCAATAGAGCTGTTGGTAGTCCAGCGTTGGAAGGACAGCGTGAGACCAAGATACTCAAAGCTAAGTGAAAGGGATGTTTCAGCGGCTGAAGCAGTAATAAAAGCTTACAGAGAAAGTATAGGTCTTAAGAAGGAAGTAATAAGGGAAAAAATTTCTGAGCTTGAAGATGCATATGGTAATTACAGATTCATCAGAGGTCTAGCAACTTTGGTTGAGCGTAAGTGCATTTTTGTTTCAAATGCTTCTGTTGATCCACTAACAGTTAGACATGCTATTTTTGCTGAAGTTGCAAAGAAAGGCTACCCTATAACCTTAGAGGAAAGGCAAAAAATAGTTGAAACTGTAGCTTCAGCCCTGAAGGTCTCTGTAGACCAAATTGAAACTTCTATGTATGCAGACCTTGATTCTGAAATGATACTTAAAAGCATCTCTTCTGTGAATTCTGTCGATCTTCTAAAAATGTACAACTTAAGTTTAACTCAAACGCTACTCTTTCGTTCGACTGAAATGTCTTTTACTGCTAAGGGAAACTTACAGAAGATTTTTAGAGCTATTAAGTTTCATGGCTTAATGTATACTGTTTACAAGAGAGGTAGCGACTTCGCCATAAGGCTTGATGGACCAATATCGCTCTTTAAGCTTACAAAGCGATATGGCACAGCATTTGCAAAAGTACTTACTGAGATAATTAGAGGAAAGCCTTGGAAGATTGAAGCAAAAATATTGAGGGAGAACAGGCTCCTCAACTTTATGCTGGAGAGTGAGAAGCATGGGTGGCTCTTCCCTGAACTATTGGCTGAAGAAACTTACGATAGCGCAGTTGAAGCAGAATTTGCAATGCGGTTCAGAAACCTAAGCACGCCTTGGATGTTGATTAGAGAGGCTGAGCTCGTTGAAACTGGAACTTCAGTCATGATTCCTGATTTTACCTTTCAACTTGGAGAAACACGAGTTATGATGGAAATTGTAGGTTTTTGGACCAACGACTACCTGAAACGTAAACTTGAGAAGCTTACTGAAATAAGAGGCGTGCCGTTTATCGTAGCTGTAGACCAGGAGCTTACATGTGAAAAATTTTCACGTCTTCAGTTTTCAAACCCAAACATCTGCGTACTTTATTTCAAGAAAAGAATTCCAGTAAAAGATGTGCTAAACCTTCTTCAGCCGTTTGTTGAAGCTGAAGTAAACACTCAAGCTGAAAGTGTTAAGCTTGTAGTGAGAAAGCCAATTGTTACCCTTAAGGAACTAACTAAGGTACATGGCGTAATGGTAGAGGCAGTACGTCGCTCTGCTAAGAAGATTGAAACTCACGTGCTTATAGGTGAAGCATTGGTCGAGAAAAAGCTACTAGAAAACATAAGACAAACTCTTGAGACAACGATAGTTGATGAAGCACCTCTCACGAAAGTTCTTAAGGTTCTTGAGCCGTATGGCCTACCAGACCCGGTTGCAGTAATAATTTATTTCGGTTACGAAATAAAATGGCACGCTCTATCGCCAGAGAACGCCACGGTCTATAAAACTAAAAGAAGTTAGTTTCGTTAGAAATTCTCCTCTTTGTAGCGATGAAGCCTTATGATTTTTATAAATTATGTTTCTTAAACTAATAGAAAAATTTATAAATAATTAGTAATAACTAGTAATTTATGGCCTTGAGCACAATCCCTGTAAGCTCAGAAACGAAAAAAAAGCTTCAAAGTATGAAAGGCAATAAAACGTGGGACGAGTTGTTAAATGACCTTGTAGATATAGCTCAATCTAAAAAAAGAGTTGAGTATAAAAAAAGGTTGCAAGAACTGCTAGAAATGGAGTTTGAAGACGTGAAAGTAAAGAAATGGGCAAGAGAGTACTAATTGATACAGATTGCTTAATCGACTACTACAAGGATAAGCTAGAATTGGCTTCAGAAGATTCGTACTACATATCAGAAATTTCGCTCTATGAGTTTGTAAGAGGAACAAAGAATGTAAAAGAAAGCAAAGAACTACTAGAAAGGTCGTTTCAAATTGTATGGCTTGATAATGAAATCTTGGAAAAAGCATCTGAAATATGGAGATCACTTAAACTTACTGGAGTTACTCTAGACGATAGAGACCTAATAATAGGTGCTACCGCAATAACGAAGAACTTAAAACTACTAACTAGAAACGTGAAGCATTACGAAAAGTTAAGAGAGTATAATTTATCCTTCTTGTAAACTTCTTCGTAACGTTGTTTTTGTTAAATCTTCTATAATTAAATTTCAATCTTAGTATTAAATTAAGCGTTTGTTCGTCTACAGAAAGAAAACCTACTTTTGGTAAAACCCTTAGCACTTGCTTCCAGTCTTTATTCATGCTAAATATATCAATAAGAATTTCTTTCGCTTCCTTAACCATTCCGTGGTTCAGCATCGTAGTTGCCTGCCAAAATTTAAGTTCTTCAATTTCTGGTGCTTCCTTTGACGCTAGTTCGTATTCTTTCATAGCTTCGCTTAACCTTCCAGCAGCCATAAGTTCATCTCCCTTGTTCGCATGTTCATATGCTTTATGAATTCTTGCAAGTCTTTTTAGTTCCCCAATTGGATCTGGATGGTCTTCTACTCTTGGATCAACTACCTTGTCCTTCCATGGTTCGTTACTTGCCTTTGTTTTTACTACTACTATCGCTGCAGATTGTCTTCCTCTTATGTCTCCGCCAGCATATTCTGCTGCTTCTAGAGCGGCAAGCATTCTTTCCACTAAGTTTCCATTTGTTTCGCTGAATGCTGAAGCCATAGCTGGCCAAACTTCTTTGCTTTTCATTAGGTTAGCTTGAGCGCTGAAGTTTTCTCCAACTGTATGACCTGCTTCTTGTATGCAGTTTTTTCCAGTGTGCGTTGCTATATTTCCATCTGCACTTAGCATAGCAACTTGTCTAACTTCAGGGCTTGAGTCTACAGTCATTAACGCTTTGAGGGTTTGCTCTGGGGTTTTTCCATTCTTCATTAACAGTATCCCTAAGACTCCGTAGCTTATTTCTGCAATCGACTGCGTAGCAACTACGCCCACTCCAGCTTCTGCAAGGTACAACTGAGCCAACTGAAAACCAATGTGATTGAACAGCAACTCCCATTAAACCTTCTTTCTTGTCTATTGCAACAATCGAATAAGTTGAAGTTGGTCGTTTTAACGTTCTTGGTTTCATAGCTTAAAGTAATTTCTTAGTTCTTTTTAATTTTATTCTTTTAAGCAGAATAGGAAAGTTAGTTTAGATTATCTTAATGGCAAAAACAAATTAATGTTTAATTTTGCTGATAGGCTATGATAGCTGAAAAAGTTAGGAAGTACCAGTAGAAGATAAGAGCTAAGGGCTCCTATAGCTTCCTAAAGCAATTATACTATAACTTCGAACTTCATCCTTTTGGAACATGAATAAGAAAAAATTAAGTGGCAAAGAGTTCAATAAAAGTATAGTTGCCTTAAATCGGATGTTCCGAACCTGAAAGGGTGTAAGTGTTAATAGACAAACTAGCTCCATGAATGAGAAGTTCATAGGGTAAAGAATCCGAAATGTTTCAAAGTAACAAGGAGGTCGCGGTATAAAGTCACAATCTACGCTATAACTTCACTAAGCTCCTAACAAAACAGGTTAGAAGGAACTTATGAAGCCTAACTGAAGAAAAGGCTGGAGGCTCCTGACTTTAGTCAGGAGGTTACATGAACATTTTAAGGTGAGACTGTCAACTTAAGGCTTATAGGCCTACGCTTACCCTCGAACAATACTTAGGTGATAACATTGAAGGTAAACATAGGCCAGCTATATTCTTTGTTCAGCGATAGAAAAATCTTTCCTAGGAGAAGAGTTGACCCCTTTGTAAAGGCAATTGGAGTTAAGGTTTACACTCTAGGACTAAGTTTAGCTCAGGTAAAGGAATTCTTAGAAGGGTTAGGTTATAAAGTAAGTAGAGAAGCAATAAGGAAATGGTATTTAGAAGCTGGTGAGCTTCTTCTTAACGTTGAAATAAAGAGAAGAGGATTTATAGCTGCAGATGAAACTATAATAATCT
>Ga0080004_1203678_pt1 | contig 23442 bp, 29 predicted proteins | sample WasSprMetagenome_FD_69207 | JGI IMG/M metagenome (GOLD analysis project Ga0080004, IMG submission 69207) | Sulfidic aquatic microbial communities from Washburn Spring, Yellowstone National Park, USA - WS (SPADES assembly) (version 2) | ecosystem: Environmental > Aquatic > Thermal springs > Hot...
ATTTGTGATTGTTACGTTATTTCCTACCACGAAGATTCCATTTCCTATACCATTCCCTAAAATAGAAAATCCTAAACAAGAAAGGTTTACATTGTCTGCAAGAATCTGGATGCAAGAAGAGCTTGTAACCAGATTATTTGAAAGGGAATAGTTTCCTGGCTCTGTAATAGTTTTACAGCTATTAATTTTAGTGGACCTTTGATAAGGAAGCAAAACTTTTGTACAATTTGCCCAAAGACAATTTCCAATACTGCAAACAGAAGAAGAAAACGTATTAAGAAAGCTTCCTCCACTTGAATTGTCACATGAAAAGTCCAGGTTTAGGTTTTTGGAAGACCCCCTCTCAAAGAAATTTCCAACAGAATATTTTTCAAGCTTAAAACCGATTGTGTTATTATAAGAAGAAAAGTTATTAAATGTGTTTCCAAGAGAATTTTGAATCTGGATTCCTAAAGAATTCTTAAGTAGCTTTAAGTTCTTGAAGGTATTAGCATTTGAATTGTTTAATACAATACCCTCATTATTTTCTTTTAATTCAACATTCTCTAAGTAAACACTAGAACTTCCGAAAATATTAATTGCAAGATTATGATTTTGCAAAACACCATTTTTTATTTTTACCCCATTAAGACTGAATATTTTAATACCGGTAGAAAGTTTATTTCCAACAATTTTTTTGTTGTTCAAATCAATCGAAACATTACCAACTTTAACTTCTATGCAATTTATTCCAAATTTTGAAATATCTGAAAGATAAATATCTTTTGTAACGATATAATTTCCCGGTTTATTTATTATTCCGCAGCTACTTATTTTTTCCGGAAGAACTTCAAGGTTTACAGGATAATTTCTTCTGCAATTTGCAAATTCGCATCCGGAGTTGTTTATACAACCGCCAATGAATAATGAATTAGAAGAAAATATACCAGAACTATAATCGCACTTTAAATCATAAATTCCACTTCCGTACACATTGCCTTTGAATATTATGTTAGAAGAATTTTCAAAACTTGCACCAAGAAGCGTTGAAGATGAAATATTACCACTAAAGTTAACATTTTTTGAGTTGTATAAAGCAAGAGAGGAAAGTATATTGTGTTCGAGTTTTACATCACTTATTTGTATTTTGGATGAATCTACTACAAAAATTCCATAAGAGCAATTTCTTATACTCAGGTTTGAGATAACAACATTTTTCGAACCATTTATTAGTATTCCATAAGAAAATGGAGAAACATTCAGATAAGGCCCATTACCTTTAATATAATGTCCATTTCCAAGAATTTTTACATCATCCGCTTTTACTGTTATGCATGGTAAGGCCTTGTTAAATTCTATATTATTTTGTAGGTAATAAACTCCGGGAACAGAAATATTAATGCATGATGAAATGTAAGTAGCCTGAGAAGTGATTGTGCTTAGCGTTGTTGAAGTAACATTTATTGGTGGTGTTGGCTTTTGTAAAAAGAAAACATAAGCTACTACACCAATTGCAATGACTAAACCCAAGAGAAGCAAAAGTTTTTTTCTATCTGGTTTTTCTTCTATAAGTTTTGCTTCCTGTGGGTTCCCTTCAGGTACTTGTTGCGGCTTTTCTTCAGGTTGAGAAGTTGGGAGCATATAAAATTATTGAAAAAAATATTTAAATAGCTTCCTTATATGAAAATGTATAAATTTTTGGTTTTCTATATACCATTATTATGCTCCAGTAGCTCAGTGGTAGAGCGGCTGCCTCGTAAGCAGTAGGTCGTGGGTTCAAATCCCACCTGGAGCTAAATTTTTAATTTTTTATTTCAAAATTATTTTATGAAAAATGTCGAAAAGTAATCACAATTAAAGAAATAAAAAATCCAACAGTATCAGTAATAGTGCCTACATTAAATGAAGAAAAATACCTAGAAAAAACACTTCTTTCAATAAAAGCACGAACTATAAAAAGACCTTACGAGATCATCGTAAGCGACGGAAACAGCAAAGATAATACAATAAAAATAGCAAAAAAGTATGTGAATAAAATTGTTATTTCAGAAAAAAGAAGCCCGGCGATTGGTAGAAACCTTGGGGCAAAACATTCAAAAAGAAAATTTCTTGTTTTTGTAGATGCTGATACTATCCTTTTGCCAAATACGATTGAAGAAATCTTAAAACTTCTAAGGAAAAAGAAAGTAGTTTTGGCTACATACCCGATTCTTCCTCTAGAATATAAAATAAAGAACAACCTTCTTTTTTGGTTTTACAACCAATTTCTTGTAACAACTTTGAAAACAAAAAAGCCGCAAGTTACAGGAATGATAATTGGTGTAAAAAGGGAAGACTTTTTCAAAATAGGTGGTTTTGATGAAAGAAAGCAAATAATGGAAGATTTTGATTTTTCTGAAAGGATAGCAAAATTAGGAAAAATAGCGATTACCTACAACACTTGTGTTTTGACATCAACTAGGAGGATTGAAAAATGGAGTAAAATAAAAAATGCAAAAAGCTTAGTAAGTTATTTTGCTTACCTCTTCACCGGAAAAGGCATAGGAAAATATGAGCCTATAAGAGATCTATTCTAAGCTCCTACCAATAAGATATGTTCCAATCGCAAAAGACATGATGGTACCAACTATTACTATCGCACCTTCAATATATGGAAGAACAGAATTTGTTACTACAATACTACCAGTAGCTACTCCACCATTTTGTACTGCAATTGTTACATTTTGAGGAAGAGAAGATAAAGAGTTATACGCATCTTTAAATAAATCAGCAACAACTCCAGACTTTGCAATCCATATTGCAACTCCAACTAAGCTTGATCCTACAACAAAATCTCTTAATTTTCTTCCAAATTCCTTCTTCTTTTCTTCTCTTACATATTCCATGTTTAAAATTAGTGAATGTTTATATTTAAAAATCTTATTAACTTTCTTGGGTAAATAAGGCTTTAAGTTGAAGTATCGAATCCAGCAAGAAATCGGGCTTTTCTTTTTTAACTAGATACTTTGGACTCCAATTTGGAATTATAGCTACTTTACATTTTGCTTTTCTTGCAACTTTTATATCTTTTACAGTGTCGCCAACATAGAGTATTTCTTCTGTTGTTACTCCCAAGGAATCCGCAATTTTTTTAATTACTTCGCTTTTGTCTTTAAAGTCCTCTCTACTAAATATTCCATTAAATTTTAGTCCAAATTTTTTTAATATAAGAGTAACAAATTTTCCATCAGAGTTGGTTAAAAGATAAACTTTCATTCTTTTTCTAAAGAAGTTAACTACTTTTTTTGCATTTTTTATTGGTTTTACTAGCTTTATCCCTTTTTTTACTTCTTTTTCTCTAAGTTGGTTACAAAGTTTTTCTACTTCGCTTTTTTCAATTCCTTTTAAAACTTTTAAGAAAACTTCTTCAGCTCTCTGTCCATTTAATTCTTTCCACAGCTTTCTCTTGCTAAATTTTATTCTATTCTCTTTTAATACTTCTTGAAAAAGGATATAGTAAGCTCTTTTTGAATCGATCAATGTTCCATCCAGATCAAAAATTATTGCTTTAGGTTTTTCCATAGAAATACCTCACAACCTTTTCATTTTTTATGTTAGCTATTACCTCTACATAATCCTGAAATCCAAGCTTTTCTATTTTCTTGTTGAGTATTTCCTCAATTTGAAATATCCCTGCTGTATCACTCATTTTTATTTCTATCCTTACTGGCTTTGTTTCACCGTTTGTGATGCTAACCTCATCTATCGCCATTGCAGAAAAATTATGAATATCCGCTTTACCAAGTTGGTAAGGTATTCTTGCTCTCCCCTTTGTCATATCACTTCCATCCGCACAAGCTACAATTTTTGATTCAAGAGAAGAAGAAATATAATTTCCCATATGGCAAAGAATCTCCTCTAATATTATCCCATTTATCTTAAAATTTTCAATCTTTATCTCTTTCAAAAGTCTTTCAACTATTGGTTTAGCTAATATTACTCCAAGAAGCTCGTGATTTTCTCTAGAAATTGAATTGCCAATGTCGTGTAGATAACTTCCAAGAAGCAAAGCGATTATTTCATCTTCTTCCTGCCCGATTTCTTCTTTTTGGATATTCCCAAAAATTTTGTTTTGAGCAAGTATTTTATAAATTTTTATAGAGTTTAATGCAACTATTTTTGAATGCATTTTTCCATGGTCATTCTTATGCAGTCGATGCATGGTAACGATGTTTGAAAGTTCAAGAAGTTGGTTTACTTCTTTATCTTCTTCTAAAAGCTTAAGAAGTTTAGTTGCTTTTTTATATCTTTCCAATTCAGAAAATAACTCTTTTGTTACCCCTGCTTCTTTCATAAGAAAAAATTTCCAAATATGTATTTAAATAAATAATGGCAAAAAAATTTATGATAGAGGAACTTATTTCATCGATTCAAAACCTAGAAAAGATTAATGCTCAACCAAAGGCTTTGCTAGAGCTTTTTAAACAACAACTTAAAGATAAAGGAATAGAAGTAAAAATTGAAACCGAAGCAACTCACGAATATTCAAAGTTTGCTGAAACAACTCTTGAGCCATTTATGGAACAAGATTTGCTAAGTTCTAGGTTTGAATTTGGAGACGAAGCAAGAATTTATTCTTCTTGTATTGTTTTTCCATTGGTTGTAAACAACAAGCTTTTAGCTACTTTATCAATATTTACAAAAGAAAAAATTCCAAATGAAGATTTTCCAAAGATAAGATTTCTTTTAAACTATATGAAAAAGATAATCGAAAATCAAGAGCTTAAGAAAAAAACAGAAGACCTTATAAATTACTTTCAAGCTTTTTTTGATGAATCTACTCCAAAACTTTTGCTAAACGAAAGGGGAGAAATAATAGCTCTTAATAAATCCGCAAAAGAGTTAGGCAACGAAGAATTTTTTAAAAATACTTTAAACAATGAAAAAATTTTGATTAACGATAAAATATTTCTTAAAAAAGAACTAAAAGCAGGAAATTCAAAAATTGTTTTGCTTGAAGATGTGACAGAAGAGGAAAAGCTTAGAAAGAGCTTTAACCTTGCTTCAAAACTGGCTTGTTTTATATCACTTAAAAATGGAAAGATCGAAGACGCAAATGGGAGTTTGTTAGATACTGAGAAGATAAAAGGAGCTAGTATTGAAGCACTGATAAAAGAAAAAGAAGTAATTGAGAAAATAAATAAACTTAAAGAGAATGAAGAATTCACAGGATTTGCAACCCTTCTTCTTCCAAACAATGTTGAGAAAAAAATAAAAATTTTTGCAAAAAAAGACACTTCAATTTTCCTTATTTTTGTTCAGGCAGAAGCAGAATACTCTTTACAAAAAACAAAAAAGAAGTTTGAAGAATTCATCGAGAATTCACCGGAACCTATTTATGCAATAGACCAAAATGGAATAATTGTTTACATGAATGCTGAAGCAAAAAATATTTTTGGAAATTTGGTCGGAAATGATGTTAGAAACATTTATAGAAAAAATGAAGAAAAAGAGCTCTTCTCGGATATTCAAAAAATAATTAGTGGAGAGGAAATAAAAAAAGTCGAAACATTTAGAGTTTCAAAAGATGGTAATGAGCTTCTATTTTCAAAAACGATAATTCCGATTTTTGATGAAAATGGAAACATAGAAAAATTTTATTATCTACTCGAGAGCAAATACCTCAAACTCAAACAAAAAGAGCTTGAAAAGGAAATAGAAAAAAAGGAAAGAAAAATAAGAGAACTAAGAAAAATAAGCGAGCTGAAATCGAGTTTCATTTATAACATCTCTCATGACCTTAAAACTCCACTAACTTCAATAAGAGGATTTACAGAGCTTCTTTATCATGAAGAATTTGGAAAGCTTAATGATGAACAAAAAGAGTATCTTAAAACGATTCTAAGTGAAACGGACCGCTTTATGGAGCTTTTGATGCGAGTTCTTGAAGTTGCCAGAATAGAGGCTAAGAAAGTAAAGCTTCAGCTTGCAGAAACAGATATCTCCCAACTTCTTCAGAGCCCATCAATAAAAAGTTTTGAAGAAATGGCAAAGAAGAAAGGGCTTTACTTTAACATTATAATTGGAGAAAATGTTCCAAAGATTATTTGTGACCAAACAAGAATAACAGAAGCGATAGTTAATCTTGTAAGCAACGCTGTTAAATTTACTCAAAAAGGAGGAATCACTATAAAAGTCTTTAGAAAGAGCAGAAAATTTATACAAATAGAAGTAACTGATACAGGAATTGGAATAAAGGAAGAAGACCAAAAAAAGCTTTTCAAAAAGTTTTATCAAATAGAAAGGAAAACTTTTGCAACACAAGAAGGTTCTGGAACAGGTCTTGGGTTATCAATTACGAAAGAAATCGTTAAGCTTCATGGTGGTAGAATAGGTGTTATTTCACAACTCGGAAAAGGAAGTACTTTTTGGTTTACTCTTCCAATCTCAGGTCCAAAAGAGAAGAAGGAAAAGGAGTAAAAATAAAGAATTCAAAATAACTCTATGCTCGGTAAACAAAACAGTATAAAGAAGAAAATCGCTATACTCAGTGGGAAAGGAGGAGTGGGAAAAAGTGCTTTAACTGTAATGCTTTCTTTAATCTTTGCAAAAAATGGTTATAAAGTTGGGGTTCTTGATGCGGACATAACTGGTCCAAGTATACCAAAAATGCTCGGTTTAAAAAATAAAAGTTTGTCCATAAAAAATGGAAAAATTCTACCAATAGAAACCGAAGAAGGAATAAAAGTTATCTCTATGGATTTTTTAATAGAAAAAGAGGAAACACCAGTAATTTGGAGAGGCCCTTTAAAAGCAAAAGCAATAAACCAATTTATATCTCAGGTTGATTGGGGTAATGTTGATATTTTGTTTATTGATTTGCCACCAGGTACAGGAGACGAAGCTATTACTGTAGCACAATCGGTAAAAGTTGACTGGGCTATAATCGTTACAATTCCTTCTAATATTTCTAAGTTTGTTGTGAAAAAAGCAGTTTCTTTTGCTAAAGAGCTAAACATTCCTATTCTTGGAATCGTAGAAAATATGCGTGGATTAATTTGTGAGAAATGCGAAGAAGAAATTCAACTCTTCCCAGGAAATGCTGGAGAAGAAATTGCAAAAGAACTTGGAATAGAATTTCTTGGAGCAATACCTTTTGATCCAAAATTGAGTAGGTGTTTTGATAAAGGAATAAAAATCGAAGACCTTGAGGGCTCAAAAATCTTAGAAGATATTTCTCAAATTTACGAAAGAATAAAAAGCAAATTATAAGCAGTAGTGTTATCTTTGAAGTAGAAATAAAAAATAAATATTCTTCATAATACATCTTTAGCATGAAGTTTAGGATAAGAGAAGAAAAACCAAAGATTGCGATAGATGTTGATGGAACTCTCGCAAACACGATGGGTGCACTGCTCGAAATGTTGAAAGATGAGAAAGGAGCTTATCATGATACAAATGAAATAGATGACTGGGATGAGGGAGTAATTAGAGTTTTTGGAAGCTTAGAAGAATTTTACCAAATGTATGAAAAACTTTGGAGAGAAGAAAGAGAAAAAATCCAACCGCATGTAAAAAAAGAAAAACTTATAGAACTCTCTAAGCATTATGAAATATTTATAGTATCAAATAGACCAGACGGAGAGCACGAGAAGTTTATTTTGGATTGGTTAAAAAAGAAATTTGGCTTAGAATATAAAGTTATCTTAGTAAAAGAGATGGCAGACAAAATGAAAATTGGAGAATTTGATATCGTAATAGATGACGCACCTGTGCTTGCAGAGGTAGCACAAAATTATAAAAATAGAAAGCTTATTTTAGTTAAAAGACCTTGGAATAAAAAAGTATGTGAAAAGATAAAATCTGAAAATGTATTTTTTGCTGAAACAACGGAAGAAGCAATCTCAATCGCTATTCACCTAAGAAAAGCTACGGAAAAGATAAAAGAACACCCGCTTAAAATAAAATAAAGAAAATTGCTTTTACTAAAAATTAGAAGAAAAAAATAAAAAACCCCTCGCAAAAGAAATTTACTAATGCAAAAAGTAACTAAGGAAAACAAACCAGCAATTGGAGTGGATGTTGATGGGACTCTTTCAAAAACAGTAGAAGCATTGTTAGAGAAAGTTAACGAAAGAAATAACACCAATTATGTTGTTGAAAATATAACGGATTATGAAAAAGACCTATCAAGGATTTTTGGAAGTTGGGAAAAGGTACTAGAAAAATATGATGAGCTTTGGGGAAGGGAAATAGAAAGAATATCTCCTCATGTAACTCTTGAAGACCTTATAGAATTAGCAAAGCATTATAGAGTTATAATAGTGACAAACAGGGGAGATGAAAAACACAAAGAATTTGTTCGTGAATGGCTAAAAAGAAACTTTGGCTTAGAATTCGAAATCATTTTAGTAGGTAAAATGGAAGATAAAATAAAATTAAAAGATTACGAATTGATTATAGATGATTCACCATTGCTTGCAGGAGCGATAAAAAATAATCCCGAAACAAAAAAAGTACTTCTTCTAGTTGAGAGACCTTGGAATAGAACAGCTTGCAGAGAGGCAGATAATGAAAAAATATTTTGCGTAGAATCTACCAAAGAAGCAATAATGCTGGCAATATCGATAGCAAATGAAAAAGGAAAAAAAGCAACTATGATTAGGGTGTAGAAAAATTTTTATTTTTTCTATTGAAAAATAGTTTTGGGGTGGGAGATATGGGAGAGTACAAAAAGTTAGATGCTGGAAAAAATGCACCGGAAGAAGTAAACGTAGTTATAGAAATTCCATTAGAAAGCAATGTAAAATATGAGCTTGATAAGGAAACTGGAATAATTCAAGTAGATAGAATTCTTTACACCGCGATGACTTATCCCTTCAATTATGGTTTTGTACCAGGAACTTTAGAAGAAGATGGTGATCCGATTGATATGCTGGTTTATTCCTTTGATAAGCTAGTGCCTGGTTGTGTAATAAAGGTTAAACCAATTGGAATGCTTGAAACAGAAGATGAAAAAGGAAAAGATAGTAAACTTATAGGAGTCCCAATAGAAAAGGTTGACCCAAGGTTTAAGGATATCAATGATGTAAATGACCTACCACAAGCTGTTAGAGAGAAAATAGAGCACTTCTTTTCGCATTACAAGGAACTTGAAAAAGGTAAATGGGTTAAAGTAACTGGATGGAAAGGAAGAAAAGAAGCTTTGGAAAGGATAAGAAAAGCAATAGAAGCAGCCAAATCATCAAAATAATTTTATTTTTCTATTTCTTAATTTTTTTATGAAAACATTTAAAATAAAGAATTTGCATTTTACTAGAATAGAAGAAGGAAAAGAAATAATAACAGAACTTAAAAAAGAATGCGAAAAAATAAAGGGCGGAGTTATAATTGGAATAGGGGGAATAAATAAAGCAAAAATTGCTGTTTTTGATCCAAAGAAAGGAAGATATAACACGAGAGAAGTAAAAGGTTTTCACGAAGTTGCTTCTCTTACTGGAAACATAAGTAGAAAAAAGGATGGAGAACTAGTTTTGCATCTTCACATAGTTGTTGCTTCGAAAAAAGAAATAGTTGCAGGACATCTTATTGAAGCTTACGTTCAACCAACCCTTGAAGTTGCTATCTTTGAGTTTAACAAAGAGCTAAAAAGGACCATTGAAGCAAAAGGCTTAACACTTATAGATGCGTGAACTACTCTGCCCTTACGGATGGCTTCCTGCCTCATAAAAAGCTTATACCCCGCGATAATCTCTTTTGCAGAGATTTCACAGAGTAGAGGAGCTTCCTCAAACCTCTTTGCTGGTCATAGGTATTGACAGGCTCAACGGGCCGTCCCAGCCCCGTCTTTAAAATATTCATTGCAGCATTGAAATCTTTATCAGCTGTAAAGCCACCTTTTTCACAATCGAGTTAAAAATAAAAATTAAGAAAATTTTTATAAATCAAAAGATAAAAAGTATTGTGAAAATCGGAGTGGTGTTTGACAATAATGGTGAACCTGGTTTTAAAACGGGGTGGGGTTTTTCTTCTTTTGTTGATTATAAAGAAAAAATTTTGTTTGACGTGGGCTACAATGCAGGTATACTAAATTATAACTTACAAAAGATGGGATATAGAATAAGAGATTTTGACGCACTGTTTTTATCCCATGAACATCTTGACCATATTGGCAGCTTGTTTGAAATTTTAAAGAATAACGCTGATTTGAATATTTTTGTTTTGAATTCTTTTTCTCAAAGTCTAAAAGAAGAGATTAAAAAAAGAGCAAAACTTTTTGAAATAAAGGAAGCAAAAGAAATTTTTGAAAATGTTTATACTACAGGAGCAATCAAAAATGATCCGGATGAGCAAGCTTTAATAATAAAAACCGAAAAAGGTCCAATACTTATCACTGGCTGTGCGCATGTTGGAATAGTAAATATAATTAAGAAAGCAAAAGAAATCATAAAAGAGGATATTTTTCTTGTTCTTGGTGGTTTTCATTTGTTTGAAGCAGAAGATTCAGAAATAGAAAAAATAATAGAAGATTTTAAGAATCTTGGAGTAAAAAAAGTAGCTCCTTGCCATTGTACGGGAGAAAGAGCAACGAATTTGTTTAAAAAAGAGTACAAGAACAATTTTATAGAAATGAAAGCAGGTAAGCTTATTCAAGTGTAAAAATAAGAAGATTTAAAAACCTAAAACACCAAAACTAAATACGCTAGAAGCTATTTCTTCTAGCGAGGTAAGTGAAAGAATGGCTTTCGGAAAAGGAAAAGGTTTCGGTCTACCCAAACCAGTTAAGGTTGGGGATGAATTGACTGTAACTATCGAGGCAGTTGCCTCAAAAGGAGACGGAATAGCAAAAGTAAAGGGCTTCGTTGTCTTTGTAAAAGGCGCGAAGCAAGGAGACAATCTGAAAGTAAGGATAACGGATGTAAAACCAAGGTTTGCTACTGCTGAAATAATTCAGTAGTAGTTTAAACCTTTTGTTTATTTTTTTATTTTTTATTTATTCTATCCAAAAATTTGTTTAGTTCTTTATCTACAATTTTTATCCCTTCTTCCTCTCTACTTTTATTTTCGAATTGGATTTCGACACATTTTTTCTTGAGCTCTTCTCTTAACTTCTCAACTCTTAGAAGCAATGCTCTTAACACCTTATTTTTTACTTTAAACTTTTTGTTTATTTGATTTACAACAAGTTTGCTATCAGAGATAACTTTTATTTTTTTATCTTTTATTCCTTCTTTATTTATAAATTCAAGTAGTTTAATTATTGCTTGGTACTCAGCAATGTTGTTGGTTGCTTTTCCAAGATAAAAAACTTTAGGCTCTTTTGTTATTCCTACTATTAAAAAGCCACAGGCTGCCTCTCCAGGATTTCCTCTTGAAGCACCATCAGTAAATGCTACCAGATAGTCCATCCACCATCAACAAATATTGTTTGACCAGTGATATAATCGCTTGCGTGCGAAGCAAGAAGCAAAAGAACTCCTTTTAGGTCTTCTGCGCTTCCAGTTCTTTTTAGTGGAGTTTTTGTTATTATATGCTTCATTGCTTCTTCGTCTTCAAAAATTCCTTTTGTCATTTCGCTTGGAAAGAAGCCCGGAGCTATTGCATTTACATAGATTCCTTTATCAGCCCATTCAACTGCAAGAGCTCTTGTTAAGTTTATTACTCCTCCTTTTGAAGCGTAGTAAGAAGCTACTGGAAATATATCACCATTTTGTCCATAGATGCTTGCGATGTTTATTATTTTTCCATATTTCGCTTTTTCCATGTATTTTGCAACTTCTCTAGCAACTATAAAGACACTTACTAGGTTTGTGTTTATTACATTCACAAAATTTTCTTTTGCCACTTGAAGAGAGGGAGCTACATCTGCGATTCCCGCATTATTTACTAGTATGTCTATTCTTCCAAATTTTTTATAGGTAGCTTCGACAAATTCTCTCACAAGATTCTCATCGTTTACGTCCACTTTCATGGATAGAGTTTTTATACCATAATCCTTTTCTAATCTTTTTGCCAATTCTTCTACTTTTTCGATCCTTCTTGCACAAAGAGCTAAATTCGCTCCAGCCTCTGCTAAAGTTTCTGCAAATATAACTCCGAGACCGCTGGAAGCACCTGTTACTATTGCTACATTTCCTTTTATATCAAAAAGCTCACCTAATTTTTTCATAATTCTTTTTCAAAAGAAAGTATTTTAAATCTTTTTAAAAGTTCTGTTTTTGTAAATTTATTCATATTCGATTGTTGCTGGTGGTTTGTCTGTTATATCAAAAACAATTCTAGTTACTTTTGGAATTTTTGTTGTTATCTCTTTTGCAACATGTTTAAGTTTTTCAAAAGGTATCTTTGGTACTTCTGCTGTCATTGCATCTTTGCTTTTTACAACCCTTATTGCAATTATATATCCATATTCCCTTCTTCCATTTACTATTCCTGTTGCTTTTCCTGGAAGGATAACTCCAAAAGCTTGAAAAATATCTTCTGAAGAGAATTCATTTTCTATAATCTGTGTCGCTTTTCTAAGAATTTCCAATTTTTCTTCAGTTACTTCACCAACTACTCTTATAAGCAACCCCGGGCCAGGGAATGGCATTCTTTCACTTATATCTTTTGGAAGATTTAGATATCTCGCAACTTCTCTTACTTGTGGTTTAAATAAATCTTTTAACGGTTCAACGATTTTAAAGCCATACAAATCTCTCGGTTGAATTCCTATTTGCTCAAGAACATTATGCTGAGTTTTTATTCCACCAGCGGTTTCGATTATATCTGCAGCAATCGTTCCTTGAATAAGAAACTTTGCATTTTCTTTCTTTGCGACTCTTGCAAGAGTTTCATAAAAAGTTTTCCTGAAAATTTTTCTTTTCTCTTCTGCATCGCTTACTCCTTTTAGTGCATTCATGAACTCTTTTCTAGCATCTACTAGAATTGCATCAAGACCCAGTTGTTTGAGTTCTTCTACAACTTTTTCAGATTCTCCATTCCTTCTAAAGTTGTCGTTTATGTAAACAACTTTTAAATTTTCTCCTATTGCAATTTTTGCAAGCATTGCTGCAACTGTACTATCTACTCCACCGGAACAGGCTGCGATTGCTTTTTCATCTCCTATTTCTTTTTTTATTTCTTCAACACTCTTTCTTACAAATTCTTCAACGTTAAATTCACGAACACGTTCAATTTTTCTTTGCTTTTCTACCCCATATTCTCATTTCTTTGTATAAATTTAAATAAATTTCCAAGTGTGACATAAATGCGTAATTTATTTAAATCCCAATTAAATTCTTAAAATATGGCAGAAGTTGAAATTTATAATAAATTTAAACAAAAATTAAGAGAAATAGCAAACTCAGAAACTAAAGAAAAATTAAAAATTAGAGAAAATTCTGAAAAAGAAAATTACATTGAAAAACTTAGAACCGCAAAAAACTACGCTCTGGAAAGCGCCCTTTATGGGCTTTGGGGAGGGTTAATCGGTTGTGGTATGGCAGCATCGATACTGGTTGGTATCGGTATTCCATTACAAAAAATAGTTGAAGTACTTCCATTAAGCTTAGCAATAAGTAGTTCTTTCACTCTATCATTCGCTATAAGCTTCTATTATGGTTATAAAAATGAGGCTGAAAAAACAAAAAGAAAATAAAAGAATAAAGGTTGGATGTTGTGGGTTTCCAACAAGTAAGGAGAAATATTTTAAAGAGTTCAACGCAGTAGAGCTTCAAAATACATTTTATAACATTCCAAGTTTAGAAAGTGTTGAAAAGCTTAAAAAAGAATCTCTTCAGATTAATAAAAATTTTGAATTTTGTATAAAAGCTTTTCAGGTGATAACTCATAAAAGTAATAGTCCAACATACAAAAAATTAAAAGAAAAATTTGGAAATCCAGAAAATTATGGCTATTTTCAACCAACAAAAGAAGTTTTTGAAGCTTGGGAAAAAACAAAAGAGATAGCAAAAATTCTAGATACAAAAATTATTCTATTTCAAACTCCAGCATCTTTTATTGAAGAAGAAAAGAATATAAAAAACATGAAGGAATTCTTTTCTTCTATAAACAAAGAAAAATTTATTTTTGCTTGGGAAGCTAGGGGGTGGAGTGAATCAAAAAGAAGAGAAGTTTGTGAAGAATTAAAATTAATCTCTGCGGTTGATCCTTTTAAAGAAAAACCTTTTGGTGAGATAAATTACTTTAGACTTCACGGTCTTCCCGGATATAATCTAAGGTATGTTTACTCAGCAAGCGATTTAAAAAAGTTAAAGAGTTTCTGCAACAAAAAGGAAAATTACGTATTCTTCAACAATATTCAAATGCTAAAAAATGCAATAGAGTTCAAACAAATTTTGTAACAAGTATAGAATCCAAAAATTTATTACTAATTTTTATCTATTCTTTCTTTTTTGTTCTTTTGAATTGATCCTCAAAAACAAGAATCCCCCAGTCTAATATACCTAATCCAAGTGCTATGCATGCACCCACTAAGTTATTATATATTATTGAATGCATAGCTGATCCTACTATAAAGGGTATTGTTGCTGCAACAACCGCAAGAGCTTGTGGTGAGACTTCTGATTTTCCCCTTTCATCTTTAGTTGAAATCTCAACGTTTTTGTTTTCTCTAATTTGTCTCAATTCCTTTTCATTGATGTTTTCAATTCTCCTCGCTTCATTTTTTTCTTCAATCTGAGCAAATGATTTTCTTCCATTATTAATTTTAGACGAATTCGATTTCAATTCTTTTACACTCATAATTCCATCAAATTTATATGAAATTATGTTTTATATTTTTGTGTTGTTTTATTAAACAAATCAAAAAAGTTAAATTCTAATTATTCTAATACTTTCTAATTTTCTTATTTTTTCAAAAGCCATTTCACGATCTTTTTCTGGGAGAAGACACGCTGCTTTTGAAGCTCCGGTGATATCCTTTTCATTTAAAAATTCTTCAAAGATCATTTTTGCTTCATTATTTCTTACTTCGTCAGGAATTAACTTAAGTATTTCACGTGCTTCTTCCAGAGTAGTATTCTCTATGCTTCTTTTTACAAGCCACGAAAGTGCTTCATTTCTTGGCTGTGGCGGAAGAAGTAATGCTAATTCTGCAGCAGTAGTATTTTTATTTTTCTCCCCCAGTTGTCTTACAATCTCTATCAGTTTAGATATCTTGTTGATCGACTCTACTACTTGCTTCTCTTCTTCTGGAGGAAGAAAAGCTGCAGCTTCCAAGGCGACTTTTTTCCACTCAGGATCATCCCAACTGTGCGCTACACACCCTTCTATTAAGATGCAAATTCCTTTGGTTTGTAATTCATAAGCAAGAAATTCGGCAACCATCAAAGCATTTCTGAGTTTTCCTTCTTCTATAAACTTTTCTTCTATCTTTATTAAAATTTTTTCAGTCTCTTCATCTTGATGAAGAAGGGTTAATAATTTAAATGCTTCTTCTAAATCCCCTTCTTTAACTAAATTTTCTGCAACTTCCATTGCCTTATTTTTATCGATTTCAAATAGGTTCCTGTTAATTTCCAAATCTTTTTCATGTATTCTAACTTCTTTTTCCATTTTATCACTTTTTTCATACTTCTAAGAAATTTAAATACTTTATTTTTACCTTAAAGGTAATTATCTTTTGCGCCAAAATTTTGATGAAGTATTTAAAAATTCTAAATATTCTTTGTATCTTCTTGTTTCTTTTATACCTCTTTTCAATTCTTCAGAATTTGCTTCTAATGATTCTCTTAAAATTCTTTCCCAAACATTATATTTTGTAGAATTTGAAAAATTTCTTTCCATTTTCATCATAACTTTAATTTTGTAAGAATAAGCTATTTTAATCTTCATTTTCACTCTTGGTTATAAATTCTTTAAAGAATTTTCTTCTTTCGCAATTTTTTCAAGTAGCCCCGCTTTTCTTGGTTCTGGGAAATCTTTTGCTACATCTTTAGCAAAATCAAAATGCTTTTCTTGTATGTATTTTTCGATTACTTTTTCCAATTCTTCTGTTCTATGTGGTTCAGGAAGAAATCTAGCCATATGCTCTGCCCAAGCAAGCCAACCTTTTTCTATCCATTCTTCAATGTTACTTTTTAGTTCATTTGTTTTTTGGTTTATTAATTCCAATTCTTCTTTTTTTAGTGGCTCTGGAAAATTCTCAACTATATTCTTAGCCCAACCTAGCCACCATTTGCCAATAGCTTTTTCAACGATTCTTTTTTCAGCTTTAAGCCTTTGTTTTTCTGGTAATAATTTTGCTAAAGCTAAAGCTTCGTTTAATTTTCCTTCGCTTATATATCTTTCTAGGTTTTCTTTATTCTCTTCATAATCCCTAATAATTTTGAGCTCATGCTCTTTAGCTTCTTTTGGAAGGAATCTTGTCATTTCTCTAGCTAAATTGTTCCATCCCTTTTGTAAGCTTTTTTCTATAAAATTTTCCAAAATTTTTTCCATTTTCTCAAAAAATATTTTTTTACTTTTAAACTTTTCTTTTATTTAAAAGAAAAACAAAAGAAAAATCAGCTTCTTATTTCAAATTCTTTACTTTCTTTCTTTCCATAGATTACAATAATCTTTTCAAATACTTCTATTGCTTTTTCGGGTGGGTAATTCTTTGCTGTTTTAAAAGCGTACCTATAATTTTCTTCTACTTCTTTTTTCAAAAATTTTTCAATGAACTTCTCTTCTGTTTCTGCTACTAATTGGAAAAAGTCTTTACCCCAGCCACTGAATAGTTTTATTGAAGCTATTGCACGAAGTACGGAAATTGTATCATATGGACATCCTGCTTTTAAGTAAGCCCAGGCAACTTCTTCTAAGGCTTCTACTCTCTGGTTTATGTCAGGAATTGTAAACGCTATTTCTTTAGCGCGACCAATTTCTCCTTTCTTCAAATTTTCTCTCACTAATTCTCTTATTATTCTTTCCATCTTATCACAATTCTTATTAAAAATAAGGGTTTTTAAATTCTCCTTTTCACTTGAAGTAAAACCGCAAAAAAGTTCAAAATTATATAAATGCCAGTAGAAATATCAAGTTGTATTTACACAAGGTTTAAATCTTCCCGTAAGCGCCATCCCGAATGTTCTGCTGTTTGTAATGTTGCTTCAAGATATTTCATGTCATTAATAAGCTCTTTTAACCTGCGTTGACAATACCCGTTTGTTGTTTCTTTTACTAAATTTTCAAGTTCTTTTATTTGTTTTTGAAGAGTTTTCACTACTTTTCCAGTTTCAGAGTTTAATTCTTTCGTATTTTCCATTTTATCACTAGTATAAAAATTTGTCGAGGAAATTTAAAAATTTTTGTTCTACTTTTTTGATTTCACTCAATTATTCTGCGAATAGATACTGTAGCAAGCAGTATTGAAAAAACATTAAAGAAAGTTAAAGCAAGAAGATCTAAAGCAATATCTAAAGAGTCGTATATTAAAAGATTTCGAAGCCCCGAAATAATATAAGTAAGTGGATTATACTGGGCTATTACCTTTACCCACATCGGCATTACTTCAATAGGATAAAGAGCATTACTTGCAAAGAACAAAGGCATTGTTATTGCACCTATAATACCCATAAACCTTTCTCTTGTTTTAAGAATAGAAGCGATAGCTATTGAAATTGAAGTGAAGCCGATTAAACCATAGGTAATGAAAATGTAACCCAAAGTTAAATTTATTAAAGAAGGAACAAGATGAGCACCTACCAAAAAAGCAAGAGGAATTATAATCAAATATTGGATGCTTCCTCTTATCGCACCAGCAATAGACCTACCAACTATAATGTTGAACCTTGGCATCGGGCTTGCCAAAAGACGTTTTAGCAATCCACTTTCCCTTTCAAAAACAAGCAGTATACCATAAGCCAAAGCAATAAAGGTAGCTGATTGAAGTATAACTCCTGGAGTTACATAAGTTATGTAGTCGCTTTTGATTATGTTCGAAAACACTCCGGCTCTAGCCATTACTCCACCAAATACAACAAGCCAAAGAATTGGCTGAATTGCTCTTGTAACCATTTCGGTTGGATCATGAATGACTCTTCTAAACTCTAGCTCAACCATCGCAAAAATCTGAGAAATTGTATTTTTGATTTCATCAATTTTCATAATATCACAAACATCATTGACCTAAACGAATCATACGCCTAATAGCTAAAGCTTGTTTTATATTGCCTTCTTCCTCAATTTTGTGACCGGTATACTTGATGAAGACATCTTCTAGTGAAGGAGATTTAATGGATACTTCGCTTACAACAATATTGTTTTTGTATAATAAGTTTAATACTTTTGGAAGTGCTTTCTTTGAACTTTTTGTTGATAGAACAAATCTATTTGCGTTTGCTTCTTCTATGGAAACTTCTTTTAATTTACTTAATACCTTTAACGCTTTTTGAGAATTTCCATTTTTTAAAGTAATATAAATTTTCTCTTTTGCTACAAGTTGCTTTAAGAAGCTCGGTGTTCCAGAGATTACAAGCTTACCCATATCAAGTAGAAAAACTTTATCAGAATACTTTTCAGCTTCATCCATGTAATGGGTAGCAAAAAATATCGTAGAATTATATTCTTTTTTGTATTCAGTTAGCTTATTCCAAACAAGCATTCTTGCATTAGGATCTAGCCCAATCGTTGGCTCGTCTAGAATTATTAGCTTTGGCTTAACCAATAGAACGCTTGCGATTTCTAATCTACGAAGCATACCCCCTGAAAAGGTTTTTACAACTCTATTCGCAGCTTCCTCAAGACCCATCAAATCTAGAACTTCTGCTATTCTTTTGTCCCTAACATCTTTTGGGATCTTATAAATTTTTGAATAAATTAACAGGTTTTCATAAGCTGAAATATCAGTCCATAAAGAAAGTTCCTGCGGAACATAACCAATCAAATTTCTAATTTTGCTTCCTTCGTGCTTCACATCCATTCCAAAAACTTTTGCTTCTCCTTCTGTTTGTGGAATCTGTGTTGTTATTATCCTTATAAGTGTTGTTTTTCCTGCCCCATTAGGCCCAAGAATACTACAAATAGAACCTTCTTCAACCTCTAGAGAAACCCCGTTTAAAGCCTTAATTTTTCCATCATATACTTTAACCAAGTTTTTTACCTGAATGGCTTTCATATTCTTTTGTTTTGTATTTGCTGTTTAAATTTATACCTGAAAAAGGGAAAAAAGTATATAAATTACTTCTGCGAAAATATAACGCAGCAGTTAGTATAAAAGGTGAAGGTAAGATGGAGAGTGATACAAACTCGCATGAAATGAACAAACTGCTAGTCTATAATATAAGCCCATGCATAATGGGTGTTGCAAATGAAGCTAAGAAAGGAGCTACTTACAATAGCTATTGCCCAGATTTTGGTAGCGATAAGCATGGGCTTGATAGGTCCATTCTATTCCTTGTACTTTACCAAGATTACACAAAACCTCAGTGATGTTGGTTTACTTATTGGTATTTATTGGATTTTTATTGGAATAATTGAAATTCCTGCTGGTCACCTGGCTGAAAAAATTGGAAGAAACAAGATGTTTTTGATTGGCGGAATACTCAACTCTATATGTGTTTTCCTTTACCCGTTTGTAGAAAACTTCCAACTCTTAATTTCACTTGAAATAATAGCAGCTATCTCTTATGCTATGCAAATACCCGCATTTTATACAATATTAGCAGAAGTTACTAGCAAGGAAAGCAGAACAAAAGAAGTAGCATTCGTAGATTCTGTCCAAAACATATTCTATGGGATTTCAGCAATTGTTGCTGGGGTAATGATAAGTGTATTTGGCTTTTCATTCATCTTTGGACTAGCTTCAATGCTAAACCTTAGTTCAAGCATAATCATAGGAAAAAGAATAGAAGCATAGCTTTAACTTCGCTCGCGGGAAGTCTTCTTCCGAAAGAGATTTCTATGACGCAAGAAGCCCACCCATAAGAGCGGGTAGTTCACCTAGGAAATTTTTAAATTTTCAAAAAATAAAAAAGTAAAATGCAAAAAAATCTTTTAATTATTGTTATTTTTGGTTTTATTTTATTCTTTGGTTTAATTCTTCTTCTCCAAGAAATTCCAGAAAAACAAACTACCCAATCTTATCAAACTACAACAATCTTTCAAGAACTTACCAATGCAACGCCGGTTTCATTTAACCTTACTGGCGTTTTTCTAAAAGATGGAAGTTTTATTCTTGTAAATAACGTAACAAGAGTAGAGGTAAGCTTAAATACCACACAAGCAAAACCAGGAGAAAAAGTAGAACTTAATGTTACTTTTATTGGTTATTTTGGTTGGGGTGGAAATCGTATTTTACAAGATTTAACACAATGGTATATAGAAAGAACAATAAACATTCATTATTTCGGAGTAGAGTTATCAAATGAGACTTCGCACCTTCTTGTTCAAAGTAATGGACCATGGGATAAATTGATAACCCAAATAAGTGAACCGCAACAGGTTCTTTATCTTTCTCCACTAAATTACTTTAGAATAAGATGGATAATTACACCAACACAAAACGTAATTGGGAAAACATTAAAAATATGTGGTGGTTATTTTGCTACCTACAAAAATATAACTGGTAATTGGGCGGATTACTATAATGATCTGGCGTATCGACAAGCTTTTGTAATTAATTCAACTGTAATAAATATACCCTCAGCAAATTGCGAACTTTTAAAAGTGCTTGAAAATTAGCTAAAACGTTTTAACCTTCTAAAAATTATTCCAAATTTTTCTCCAATCCTTTTATGAGCTACTAGTAATGGAAATGAAGTAATGGAAGAGACCATCACAATTGCCGAAATTATTCCAAAAAAATCTTTGGAGAGTATTCCTAGGTCAACACCATAACTAGCCAGCAAAATAGAAATTTCTCCAATTGGAACCATTGCTGTCGAGGCAAAAAACGAAGATTCTAAGGAGTAACCAAACATCATAAACCCTAAGGAAATGCTGATAATTTTACCTATTATTACTAATGAGGAAATAAGTAAAATTAAGGGAAGGTTAAAAATAATTGATAAGGGATCAACAACCATTCCAAAAGAGAAAAAGAAAACAGAAACGAAAAACACGCTAGTTTTTTCTATCGATTCACTTATTTTTGGAGAAATAGAAGAAATTACGCTACCAGCTATAAATGCTCCAAGAGAAGAAGAAAGCCCAAGTTTGTTTGTTAGCCAGAGAAAAAAGGAAAGAAAACCAACCGCAAGCATAAGCATATTCTCTTCATTTTTTGGGAAGTATGCAGAGATAAGTTTAGAAATCTTCAAAACTAAAACAATTACCAAAGAAAGAATAAAGAATGATTTAAGTAGCGAAGTTACTATACTAATCAACGAAATTTTTTGTTCAAGAGCTAAGCTAGAAATAAACGAAAGTAAGAATACTACAGAAATATCTTCCAATAGAGAAACACCAACGATTAAAGGAACTTCTTTTCTTCTATCCATTTCCATTTCTTTTAATATTTTTATTACAAGTGCAGTGCTTGTTACTGCAAATATAGAAGAAAGATAAATTTTCTTTCCTTCTTTTACTCCAAGAAAAGTAAATGCTATATACATTAAGATGAAAATAAAAAAGAATTCAAGAAGAAAAATAATAGTAGCTTTAGCTAAGCCAGCTTCTTTTAATCTTTTAAAATTAAATTCCATACCTATTAAAAAAAGTAAGAGAATGCTTCCAATCTCTGCAAATAAATTTATTGTTCCACTTTCTTTTATAAAACCAAGACAATTTGGTCCAAAAAGCATTCCAAGAATTATTAAAACAATCACAGCCGGAGCTTTTAAGCGAGAAGAAATAAAAGTAGAAAGTAAAGAAGCAAGAGCAATAAAACCAAATATTGTAAAATCAAACATGCTGTTTATTTTTATTTTTTTATTAAAAAATCTAATTTTTGTAGATTGCTACTATCTTACTCTTGTATCCTATACCCCAGAATACATCTCCTTCAGCAGTTGGAATTTTGAAACCAAAAATCTCAAAATTCTTTAGATTTTCGGGTAAATAGACTTCTGTTATTTCTGTTAAATTACAAGCATTTTGCAAAGTTTGGTTTTTGAATGTCACTATAAAAGAGCCTTTTTTAAATGATTTACATTCTTCAACTGTTCCGGCAAATCCTTGAGATTCAAATTTATACCCGGTAAATATCTGAATTGGCAAAGCCCATCTAAAATAAACTTTTGAATTGTGTGTATTTATTCTTAGTAAAACTTTTCCTGTTTCAGTAAGTAGATAATTTGCCGAAATTTTTGAGTAAAGCAAGTAAATAGAAAGGAAGACCGAATGTATAACAAACGCCAAGATCAAGATAACGAAAAGGAGCAATCCAATCTTACTTTCCTTTTTAAGATTTTTTGCAGTTTCATAGATACCAAACGCAATTATTGTTACCATTGCTGGTGCTAAAATAAGTAAATACTTCGCAGCAAAAGGATGGATGACATACCTTCTAAGTGAAACGGTACCAAAGCTAAGATAAAACAAAATAAAAATAAACCAAAATAAAAGGACTATTACCTTCTTTTCCTTTTTCAAAAAAGCAACGAACAAAAAGAAAATCATGAGGTATCCATAAAGACCATAGTAATTATCTGCAAAATCGGGGAAAACAAGCCAGCCAGGAAATAGAACTCTTAAGTAGCTATTAAGTTTTGGTTTTAAAGCATCATGACCGATTTCTGTATAAAAGTTTGCATTCACATTATACCATTCAAATAAATCTGAAGAATGTAAATAACTTAAAAGGCAAAGAGTAGCAACTCCAAGGAGGATTCCAAAAACTAAGCTCAAAACTCCTTTTATAAATTCATTTTTTAATTTTTTAGAATAGAAAACTACGATAAAAAATAACACCGGGATTATCAAAATTTCTTCGCCAGAGGTTAAGAAACCCACTACAGAAATATATCCAGAAAGGAGAAGGTATTTCACCGTTCTTTTTTCGATTGCTTTAAAAGCAAATAGGACAGATAAAGAAGCAAAAAACGTCATTGGGATGGAGTTACCGACATTTGAAGATTGAAAAACAGCACCAGGAAGAATCGAAAAAAGAAACGCAGCAATCAAACCAACATCTTCTGAGAACAAAATTTTTGCTATCTCATAAACTACAACAATCGTTGCTAAAAAGCAAACTACCCCAAAAAGTGAGGCAGAAAAAGGAGAATAACCAAGAAGCAAATAAAAGAAAGCATTTCCAGCACCAAGGATGTAACGATTTGCTAAAATTCCGCTTAGTTCTTTAAATCTATTATTTGCTATAAAATATCCTGCATCAGTGTAGATAAAATCATCTGCTCCCTCTGTTGTGCTTGGTCCATAAGTAATGCCAAGGCTAAGAAAAAGTGCAAATATTAAAATCAAGCCTAAAACAAGTTTTGGTTTTTTATTCTTTTTCCTTTCCACAGATTTATTTATAAAATAAAAAGTTTTTATTCTTTTGTTTATTTTTATTCTTCTTCAATTTTATAAATCTTGTAATGCTTTGATCTTTTTGTTTCG
>Ga0080004_1115203_pt1 | contig 23439 bp, 28 predicted proteins | sample WasSprMetagenome_FD_69207 | JGI IMG/M metagenome (GOLD analysis project Ga0080004, IMG submission 69207) | Sulfidic aquatic microbial communities from Washburn Spring, Yellowstone National Park, USA - WS (SPADES assembly) (version 2) | ecosystem: Environmental > Aquatic > Thermal springs > Hot...
GCTGGAAGTGCGTCCACTGTGGAGCCTTCCATCACTATAAGCCGGTTGTCTGCAGGAGATGTAGGTCAAAGGAGTTTGCACAGGTTGAGCTGCCGGGCTCGGGCAGGCTCATAGCATATACGGTGGTCAAGTCTCCTCCAAAGGAGTTTGAGCGCTGCGCGCCATATGCCATAGGCCTCATAGAGCTCGAGGATGGGACGAAGATACTATCACAGCTCACAGATTTCAAGGAGAATGAGCTGAGGGACGACATCCGGGTCGAGGCGGTCTTCCGGAGAGTAAGGATCAACGGGGAGCAAGGGATAATCGAGTACGGCTACAAGTTTAGGCCCGCGCTCAGCCGGTCTTAAGCTGGCCCTTCAACCTCTTCCAGAGATAAAGGGTTGCATATTCTCTCGGGATCCCCTCGCGCTGGGCGATGATCTCGACCTGAGACCTAATCTTTACCGCTGCGTCCTCCGGGCTCTCATATTTCGTCTGAAGGCTATTGACTATTTGCGTGAAGATATTGTCCACGAGCCCCTTATATGAGGTCGCCTCATATACATTCTCTCGCATTCTCCTGAGCTCCTCGATCCTCCCATTAACCTCCTTGATCTTCTTATCAAGCTGGGCTAGCTCCTCCCTCAGCCTTGGGATGAGCCTTTCAAGCTCCTCCTTCTTAGAGACGGAGATCGGCTTTCCCTGAGACTCAAGCTGCATAATCGTGTCGAGCTCAACCTGATTAAAGTAAACCTCCTCCTCAATACTCGAGAACCTTTCTTCCAAGAGCTCGGCCAGCTTACGATATCTCTCAATCGCATCATCAATATAACGTGTTAGTTCCTCCCTCATGGAGTCCCAGCGCTGGATAAGCTTCTTCAAGATCGCGAGGCTCATCCCAGGATCGTCTAAGAACTTCTTCTGGGTAACCTCCTCCCTAACCCTTATCTCATCTATTTTGCCGAGGACGAGTTCGTATGCGGCGTCGGCATCTGCGATCGCCTTCTCAAGCATCACATCCTCCTTTCTCTCAGCGATCTCGGCCTCCTCGATCTCGGCTTCAATCGGGGCTTCGGCGGGTTTTTCAGCCTCCTCAACAGGCTCTATAACAGGCTCAGCCTCCTCCAGATCCGAGTCCTTAATTATAATGCGCTTCGGCATCCCCCATAACTCGTAGAGTTGATTGCTTTTAAGTTTATCATCCTGAGAGAGCAACTTTAAAAATGCTTTAATGAGCTTCTGAGAGGGCCTTGGAGAAGCTCGAGTTCAGGCATACTCTAAAGTCTCGGGAGGAGTGCGGTTGCGGCTATCCCCATGATAGATCACTTGAGGCGGTTTTCATAGGCTCCCTAGAGGAGGTTGTCCCGAGATTCAATGATCTCGGCCTAGAAGCCCCCTACGCGATCTTCTACGACGAGATTACGTATAGGGTGGCTGGAAGGCGGGTTGAGGAGCTACTTGGGGCTAAGGGCTTTCTTGTCACGGCCCCCACATTTCGGAATGCCGAGGAGCTCGCTGCTAAGGTGAGGGGCGTGGAGTCTATCGTGGGTGTTGGGGGTGGGACGGTCATAGATGTGGCCAAATACGCGGCGTACAAGGTTGGCGCGAGCTTTGTTTCGATTCCAACAGCACCTTCCCACGACGGTATAGTCTCACCGATAGTCTCGCTCTTCGAGGAGTATGGGAGAAAATCAATCCTTATGAGATCACCCAGGCTGGCGGTCATAGACCTCGAGGTAATCAAATCTGCCCCAAGGAAGCTGGTAATATCCGGCTATGGCGATGTCCTCGCGAAGATAGTCTCGATCAAGGACTGGCAGCTCGGGAGAGAGGATGTTGGCGAGGCATATTGCCCAACAGCCGAGAGATTGGTTCTTGAGTCGCTGGAAATACTCACAGGCTCTATAGCGAGATCTGAAGGGCCGGAAGAATCTCTCACGCCGCTCATAAGAGCCCTGATAAATTGCGGGGTGGCCATGATGATCACGGGGTCTTCGAGGCCGGCATCTGGGAGCGAGCACCTAATTAGCCATTACCTCGACATGAAGCTGGGACGTAAATACCCTCATGGGGTCCAATGCGCTATAGGTACACTACTCATGGCAGCATATCATGAGATAAGAAACCCCAACTGGTGGACAGAGGAGAGATATCGGCTGAAAATGATCCGGGAGTATTTCAGGAAGGTGGGGCTTCCGCTAAGCCTTGATGATATTGGACTTCCAAGAAGCCTGATAATCAACGCGATAATCGAGGCTTGGAGAATAAGGCCGGATCGATATACGATTCTCCACAAGTATAGGCCGAGGACCGAGGACGTTGAGCTCATTCTTAAAGAGTCTGGTCTAGAGTAAACCCTTAATTAAGCGTCCACACGCATGCCAGGAGGATATGTTACGGGTTGGCGTTATTGGTGCGGGGCAGATAGGGTCAGCCATAGCCAAGGCCCTCGCCGGGTCCGGCAAGTATAGGGTGATCGCGTCCAGAAGAAACATTGAGAGCATTAAGGATCTAGAGAGGCTGGGCGTCGATCTCACAACAGATAATAGGCGAGTTGCGGGGGCATCTGATGCGGTCTTCCTAGCTGTTAAGCCTAATAAGGTCTCTCTGGTCTTGAGGGAGGTCTCGGATCTGCTTGATGGCAAGCTCCTGATCTCTGTGGCGGCGGCGATACCGACTTCAAGGCTTGGATCCCTCGCGCCAAGGGCCAAGATCATCAGGGCCATGCCTAATGTAGGCTTGATCGTAAAAGCGGGCTTTACGGCCTACTGCAGGGGTCCCAACATAACCGAGTCGGATGTCAAGGTTGTCCAAGAGCTCTTGGGGGAGCTTGGAGCATACATAGAGGTTGACGAGGACTTGATGGACGCGATTACAGCGCTAAGCGGGAGTGGGCCGGCCTATGTAGCCCTCCTCATAGAGGCCATGGCATATGCGGGGCTGAAGGTCGGCCTTCCAAGGGACTTGGCCTATAGATCCTCCGCATACACGGTGTATGGCACGGCGAAGCTAATGCTCGAGACGGGGTTACACCCATCAACTATAAAGGAGATGGTCCTAACGCCAGGCGGAACGACAATAGAGGGTATATTCTACCTAGAGGAGGGCGGCGTAAGAACCGCCGTCATGAAGGCTGTTGAGGCGGCCACCAAGAGAGCAAGGGAGATAGCTGAGAAGCTTAACAGCTCCATATAAATAGGATATGGGCCTCACGCTCTCCACCACTCAAAAAGGATGTAGGTTGGCTTCTCGCCTGATTTATTCGGAACAGCGATCGTGAAATATTTTCTAACGGTTGTCGCAAGCCTCCCCGACCTGACTATCTCCAGGGCTGAGATATTTTCTCCAGGGAGCTTAACTTGGACTATGAATGGAGCGTGTTCGAGGCCAGGGCCCACACGGTAGACCGCGAAGTCGCTTCCAAACTTTATCCCCGGCGTCACAATGAACCCCCTCCTCCTAAGATCCCTGTACACCTGATACTTCTCCCTGAAGTTCTCATATATCTTTTCAGCGTGCTCTATCAGCTCATCTAGGGCCAGCCTTCTCCCATCCTCGTATACCTCTAGAAGGCCCTCCTCCACGAGATATACCGCCTCGATTATATCCAGCACGAGGGGCACGTCGAAGTCGGCGGACTTAGGCTTGGGAATCCCAAGAGGCTTACCATAGAACCCTAGCCTATACAGCCTTCTGCCCATCTCGACATCCCAGACTATAATGTTCCCCTGAACGAGCTCGGCCCTAACAGCCTCCCCCGCCATTACACTGCCCCCTACACCGGGATAATCGTTAATGTCCGGAGGATGTCGGTTATCCTCTCGGCGTGATCCGATATATCCTCGATCATCTCAGCAACTTCCCTACATAAGAGCAGCTGGGCTATCTGCATGTTACTCTTGAGGATCTCGAGGTCGAGCTGCCTGTAAATCTCATCAGCCTTCTTCTCATTCACCTCTGTCTCCGCTATCTTCTCGCTAAGGCTCGCAGAATTCATGGTTGTAGCCAGCAGGGCTTGCCTCATCGAGTTGAGGGTCGCCAGCACGGCCTCCCCAAGCGTCAGGAAGAGCTTACACGTATCCTTCCCCAGCTTAGTCTTCATTCTGCTCAGGTTCATGATCCTGAAGGCGGCACCCTCGGTGATATCCGCTATCCTATCAACCTCTAGTGTCAGCCTCACGAAGTTCTCCCTAGATGTCAGGATCGCGCCAACCCTCGAAATCTCCCTCTCGACGAGGCGATTCATCTCCTTGGCCTTCTCATCATTCTTAAGAATCTTCTGGTAAAACTCTTCGACAATGTTGGCCTGCTCACCCTTCAGGAACTGCTCCAACATGTTTAGGAGGAGGCGGTATCCGTCCAAAACCACCCTAACTTGATCCTGTATTAGGTTGAGGATTGCTATCCGAAAATCCTCTTCTCTATCGCGTGGAAGGCTCATTTTTCCCTATCATGTCTTTTCGGCGCTGCTGATATAAAGCCTTTCGCGATCTCTAGGGGTATGCCAGCCACCCCCTCATGAGGCAGGGAAGATCACTTACATCAACCCTGATCTGATGTGCGGAGTCCCTGAACCTAATTGTGACGGTATCATCCTCCATAGTCTGGTAATCGACGGTGATGCATATTGGGACGCCAACCTCATCATATCTCATGTATCTCCTCCCGATGCTCCCCGAGTCATCATACTCCACGTCAAAGTCTCTTCTCAGCTCATCATATATCTCCATGGCCTTGCTTGTGAGGGGCTCCCTCGAGACGAGCGGCAGGATCGCAGCATCTATTGGCGCGAGGTATGGGGGCAGCCTGAGTATAGTCTTACCATTCTCTAGATCTAGAAAGTTCTCGAGGATGCAGTACAGGCTTCTATCAACGCCCATTGAGAGCTCGAATACGTGTGGTAGGATCTTCTGGCCATCGTCAAGCACCTCCATTTCCTGTCTGCTCATCCTTTGATGGCCCCCGAGATCATGATCCCCCCTATTATTGCAGGCGACAAGCTCTATCCAGCCGAGGCTGGTCTCCACCTCAAGATCCCATGCCTCCACAGCGTAGAAGGCCTTCTCATCCTCGCCGAGCTGTCTCAGCCTAATTCTCTCCTTTGGGATGCCGGCCTTCTCGTAAAACTGCTGGATAAGGGCTAGATAATAGGCGACGAGCTTGCTCGAGATGAGCCCTTGACTCAAGGCCTCCCTGCAAGTGATCTCGGATGGCTCGCTCTCCCCAACCTGCTGAAGCCTCAGCTCGTAATCCATCACCGCATCAGCCTTCGGGAAGTCATTAGCCCTATTCGGGTTGAAGAAGACCTCTATCTCGGCCTGATAAAACTCCCTCATCCTGAGGAGACCCTGCCTTGGGGAAATCTCATTCCTAAAGCTCTTTCCATACTGTGCTATCGCGAATGGGAGTTTCCTTCTCATCGTCTTATAGAGCCTGAGAAAGTCCACGAAGATGTTTTGACATGTCTCCGGTCTGAGATATGCGTCGGCCTCCGCGACACCGATACCGATCCTGAACATCATGTTGAAGTAGGAGTAGCCTGTTAGCTTCCCCCCACAGCGCGTGCACCTTACATCATTCTCTTCCACAATTCTTCTCATTTCATCAAGGTTCAGCCTCTCCGGGACATGTAGCCCTGTTCTCTCTTCTATCAGTTTATCAACGCGGTATATCGCGCCGCATTTACTGCATCGTGCTATAGGGTCGACGAAGCTATCCAAGTGGCCGGAGGCCTTGAAGACGCTTTTGGACAGTATCTGGGCGCCATCTATCTCGAGCATGCAATCCCTTCTCACCAGCTCTCTTCTCCAAAGCTCGATGAACTTCCTCTTCATCGCGGCACCGAGCGGCCCATAATCCCAAAAGCCCGCGGGAGCATCGCTATAGATCTCGGAGGCCGATGTGAAGAATCCCCTCTCGAGAGCGAGCTTGATAAGCTCCTCGAACTTCCTGCTCACGCCCTTATCCTGTCTAAGCTGCATGGCCGGGGTCTCGGTTTTGAGCGACCCGCCGTTATATTAGTCTTTTAACCGCCTCTTAGCCCTCTCTCTCCGTAACAACGGCCTTGCAGCTTGGGCATACTCCGTTAATGCTCACCCAAGAGTCTATACAACCTTTATGAAATATCGCATCGCAGTTGCTGCATCTCATGGCCTCGCCCTCCGGTATGAAGTCGAAGCATATGCTGCATATCGCCTCTGCGACATCCGGGGCTGGGACGATCTTAGTGGTAGTGGGCCTGCTTGGGCTTGGAGCCGCAACTCCAGCTTCCATCAGTTCCGGCCCGGCTGGCGGCATCGCTGTGAAGGCTGATGGAACAACCTCCTCCTTCACAGGTGTTAGGAGTGCTAGGGCCCCCATAGCTAGGAGGATAACTCCAGTGAAGGTGGCCGCGAAGAACCCGAGATCGAATCTAGAGTAGCTTGATAGCTCTAGGAGCCAGAACCAGTAGGAGTATATCGGCGAGATCGCGGCGAGCAGCCCTCCTAGAATTATCGAGGCTCCTAGAATATTCTTCATAGCCCTGAGCCCCTTGATGAAGTGTATTATGACTACACCGACGCCGGCTAGGATCCCGCCGACGAGAGACATCATCGTCGCATAGGGGCTTACAAGGCCTTGGACATATTTCTCGGTACCATCTATCACTTGGACGTACCAGCTCAAGAGGAGTGTAAGAATGTGAATCGCCCCCATAGCCGCTGCAACCGACCCAATCTTATACAGCCTGGACATCACTTCCTCTCTAGTCGTGAGCAACCTCGCACAAGCCCCCTAGTGCCTCAGTTACTCTACCTTATAACATCTTCCTTAAGCATTGTTTCAGGGTTTAAGCTTTCTATACTGAATTAGGAAATGGCTGGTGATAAGAGTGGGGCATGAGAGTTCTCGAAGAATGCAGCTTCCTAAAAGCTGGGTAAATTAATTGATTTTTAAGAAAGAATGGGGTGGAGCTGGACAAGGAAAACCATGAACCACTATATAACATGGATAAGGGCAGTTTTCGAGAGCATATAGGTATGCGAGGAGGACTTACTCGGAGAAAGTCGGAGCAATAAGCCCCTAAATATTTTTGCCTTAGGAAGGTGGTGGGAGTTGGTGAAATGAATGAGCACAACGCTGGACATTATGAGATTCTTGAGGAGCATGGTAGGAGAAGGCCGAAGTTCTTACCACCCATGGACTGGATAGCGGGAGATAGCTAAGTTAGGGAAGATAAAAGATAGGTTGAACTCGAAATACAAGCTATAAACTATATTGGAGATATAGGATGAGCATCATGTTAAGGAGAATATTTAACTCATAGACAAGCAGAATCTATATGACGAGGATAAGGTGGAGATGCACTATTCTGGAGGTCGCAGACAAACAGACGAAGAAACACTAACTAAAAATGAATGATAGTATAATACTATCAAAATCAAAGAATATTATTTCAAGAGAGCTAAACAGCTAACATAAGAGGACGATATAAGAACTTTCCCCTCTAGACGACTTACAACTTTGATAGGAGGATTAATAAGGCAAGAAGTACATGGCTCTGCCTTATAAACAGCTCGTAATAGTCTAGGATGTGGAAGTTATGGCCAAGGGGTGGATCAACTTTTTATAACACTTTGAAAGGCTCTTGTCTAGAAATGTCGATATTTGGCGGTAAGAAGGTTGAGGAGCTTGAGGATAGAATTGAGGAGAGGTTAAACAAATTCGAACAGAGCATCTCCGCAAGGGTAGTGCCTCTTAATGAGGCGTTGAAGAGGCTTGAGTCTAGGCTTGTGGAAATCCAAGGTCTTCTCGGGACATTGGCCTCGCAACCTGAGAGCATAAGGTCGAAGCTTGCAGTCTTCCTAGAGAAGGCCGAGAAGATCTCGGGGGAGCTTGATCAGGTCAGGTTCTATGAGAGCACACTCCTCTCCATACAGGAAGGCTTGAAGGACATTATAGAGACCTTGAGCAAGGAGCGCGAGGCGATAAAGAGGGAGGTAGAGGCATTATTGAAAGAGAAGAGTGAGCTAGCCGTGATCAGACAGGAGCTGAAAAAATGGGGAAATGATCTCGACGCGAAGGAGAGGGAGCTGGCGATAAGGGAGGCTGAGCTCAGGACCCTTGAGGAGAAGAAGCTTGACCTTGAACGCAGGATCTCGGAGCTGGAGAGCAGTTACCTCAAGGGGCTCGAGGAACTGGGGAATAGGCTAGAGAACATGTTCAAGGGCTTTCTCAGGGACTTCAAGATAAGGGAGATAAGGATGGAGCGCCTCCTCAAGAAAGAGGCCGAGCTCAGGGAGGAGTTATCCAAGCTCAGGGAGAAGGAGGAGGCAGCTGAGGAGCTCGAAAGGAAAGTTCTCCAGCTGAGAAGCGAGCTGAACATGCTCGAAGAGCGTAAGAAGAGGCTCGAGGCTGAGGTAAAGGATCTTGAGAATAAACGTGCGAGTCTCGAGAAGCTGATCGCGGAAATGAGACGCGCGGTCGTCAGCCCCTAATGTTTTCTTCAAGCCTCTGAACTCTCTCAGCGAGCTCATGGACCACGTCGGTCAGGGTCATTAGCTTGTCATTAAGATCCTCTAGCTCAACCTCTAACCTTTTCTCTAAGTTCTTCAAGCCCTCCTCAACATTCTCAAGCCTAGCTTTCAGATCGCTTAGCTCTGCCGTGCTCGCCGGCGCCATGTCTCTTATCTTCTCCTCGAGTTCTGCCACAGCCTCATCGAGTATGTTTATCGCCTTCGCCAGTCCCATCACGAAATCATATGTGGGGATCTTGCCCTTGGGTGTCTCCAAGTACCTCGGCTTCAGGACTATGCCGCCATCCTCAGCTTTGCTCAAGCCAGAGCACCACCAATAATGTTATCCTTTCTGTGATAAAGGCCTTTTGCAGATCGGGCACGTCCCCCTCTCATCTATCCATGGCTGAACACATCTAGCATGCATCCTGTTCCCGCAGAATGGGCACTCGAATACAGGGACACCCTCATGTATCTCCGCTGAGCAGACCGGGCATATATCCAGCTTCTTTCCCTCCTCGAACTCGAGATCCCACTCGCCTGCCTTCTCCTCCTCCAATATTGTTATCCTCCTCACGGAGTCGTCACCTCCTCCTTGTGGAATTGAACCTTCAGCTGAAGGGGCATGAACCTTCTACTAGTGGTGATATATAATGTGTCGCCCTCCTTGACCCCCAGCTCAGAGATCCTCTTATCATCTTGGAGCCTCCACTCCCGGTAAAGTATCTCAGGATCAGGGATGCTGAACGTCTCCGCTATCCTCCTCTTAAGGTCTAGGATAGTCTCATCAGGCTTGACCGTGATCGTCAGCCCCTCTTCAACTAGATCCCCGCAGACAAAGCATTCAGAGCTCCTCTCAAGCTCCACTATCGTGAACTGCCCCGCGAGACCATCATATACTAGGAGGCCCTTGATTGGCTCGCCAAGCTTATTTCCATGAAGTATCTTCACTATCTCCGTTGAAGCCAGCCCCGAGATCATGGCGGCGACGCTTTGAAGCGCTGGGAGCTTCGGCTTCAGCTTCTCCCTTATCCTCCTAACAACCTCTAGCGTCTTCTTATCCAGCCTCATCAATACGCCCTCATGAGCATACTTCAGATCATAGATCGTCTTGATGTCGTGCTCGAACAGCTTCTCCGCGATCTTCTGGCTAATCTCTATTCCCGCCTGCTTCAGGTCTTGAACGAGGTCTTCGGGCCTCCTCCTCCTCAACGTGCATTCAGCGAGCTGTGTCTCCTTCGGTATCAGATCTTCTCCATGACACTCTAGGCACGCTGTTTTCTTCGGTATCACGACTTGGAGATTAGCGTAAAACCCTTCCATCGCGACATCCACGAGAGGCTTATCCAGCTCCACAGCGAGCGAGTTAAGCCACCTCCTAACAGGCCAATTATCAAGACATGATACTATAACATCAGCTCCCTCGAAGATTGATTCACCGAGGTTTCTAACGTCCTCGAAGTATGGTTCAACCTCTATAAGTGGATTCATCCTCCTCAGCCTATCAGCTGCAACGATGGCCTTTGGCTTGCCAATATCCTCATCTAGGAAGAGCATCTGCCTGCTAAGATTTGATAGCTCGATCACGTCATTATCGACTAGGATGAGCCTTCCAATACCCATTAACGCGAGGTTTTTCGAGACCTCGCATCCCGTTGCGCCAACCCCTACCACAACGACTCTGGCCCTGGCAAGATTCTCCTGATCCCATCCCTCGATTCTCAGCTGCCGATCATATCGCTCAAGACCGCCTTGTTCCTCGGTCATCCTACCACGTGGAAGCAGCCCAAATGGCTTATATGAGTATTATTATCTCTTTGGGATTCTCAGCTACTCTTGAAATGCGTACTCCGGCCTAGCATAAAGCTCAATATACGCCCTAACCCTAGCCTCGAAGATATCCGGCCTATACTTCATCTCAGCAGCGGCAAACGTATTTAGAGGATCATCAGGGTTTGGATTATTGAGTAGATTCCTTAAGGCTTCAACGACCGAGAAAAGATGAAGTGAAGGGCTCCAGTCATTCTTGAATATCGATTCGCAGATCCTCGCGGGAACTTCATCCGTGAAGTTTGGATGCCATATCCTCGTCCACCAGACGACATCGGGAGGAGTGTATGGGAATGTGCGCGGGACGATTATCTCCACCTTAAAGAATCCACCCTCATATAGTCCCTCGCCGATTATCACTCCACGGTAATGCGTCAGCTGGTTATCCACTATGTCGAATGTAGGCTCATTCTCCCTCATCAGCTTATACTCTAGCGCCAGTCTTCTACTCCACAGAGCTTCAGGAAGCTGTGTTTTCAAGCTATTAATTCTATGCTCGGGAGGCAGGTAATTAACTTTGAGGCCCTCAGCCTACTTTATCCTCCAACAGTCCTAGTTATCAGTATGAGTTTATCTCCGTCTTGGACTCCTATTGATTCAAGGGTTTCCGTATCCTTAAGTGCCCTACCCCTATATGTGAGCCTCGTCGTATCTGGTGGAAGCTTCTTCATCGCGCAAACCTTAGCCCTGATAGCTCCTATAGTCGTGGAGGGCGAGACCTCCAGCTCTATAGGATTACCCCCTCCCACAGCGGGGACGATCCTAATTTTCATAACTCCTTCAAACCTCCTGCCTGAGAATAGGGCAAGCACACGATATATAAATATGTTGTGCGAGAAGCCTCCGGAAAAATATTCTTTAAGAGTTTTCCGGTAAGAATGACGAGTGCTGAGAAGACCTGTTCCTACCTCAAGAATGTTAAAATCCCCCTTGAATAGCATTCTCCCTCGCATGAGGGTTAGAGTCTATCCGCTGGCGCTTGGTAAGATGATAAAACATGCCCTTGATGATCTTAACAGGGAGGTTGCAGGGCTTCTCGTAGGGAAATACTTGAAGAAGGGTGATGTGCTTGAGATCTGGGACACTATAACGGGCGAGCAGAAGTCAACGCCCGGCTTCGTTTACCTCGAGGAGGAGACGATTGCCGCGGCGGCGGAATGGGTTCTCAGGAATAGGCCCGGCCTATACATCGTTGGATGGTATCATTCTCACCCGGGTTTCGACGTATTCCTCTCGGCGATAGATATCGAGACGCAGAAGCTTTATCAGAGGCTTTTTCCAAAGGCCGTGGCCCTCGTAATAGATCCTCTAAAATACGCGAAGACGAGGAGGCTTCAGGACCTCAACTTCAAGGTCTTCAGGATAAATCAGAAGGGCGAGGTGGTGGCTATTCCAGTCTCAATAGGAATTCAGAGGCAGAAGCTATTGGAGAGCACGCTGAAGGGGATCGAGACCATGGAGTTAAAGTATATCAGTGGAGGCAAACCCGGCAGCGAGGCTGATCAGGAGAAATTCGAGGATCTTGAGGCGGATCTCGGCTTTCCGGTTGACAGGCTCACGGGCTCACTGAGCAACCTCTTCAAAAAGATCAGAGATAGGGTTGGCTCCCATATCCAGCCTTGATAAAGGTTTTAAGCTGGGAAGTTTGACTAAAAAGCCGAAAAATGCCGAAGTCTAAGGGATTCCGTTACAAGTCAAGGGACTTGCTAACGAAGCCCGTGGGGAGTAGGCAGGGGCCTAACCCAGAGATCTATCTACAGGACTTCCAGCCCGGCGAGAAGGTTATCGTCAAGCTGAATCCGTCGGTGCATAAAGGCGCGCCGCATAGGCGTTATCACGGGAGGATAGGGGAGATCTTGGGTAAGCGTGGGAGAGCATACGTTGTTAGGGTTAAGATAGGTGAGAGCCTTAGGACCCTTACAATTCTCCCAGATCACTTGATTAGATGGGGTGCGTGATCGCTTATGGCGAGGAGGATTATTTCCCGCACCCCACTCTCGCTCCCGGAAGTTGAGAAGATACTCAGCAGTAGCGGGGTGGAGCTTACGACGCTCCAGCAGAGGGTTCTAAATTACGTGAGGAAATATTCGAAGCTCTCAGCCGATAGAGCTGAGAGGCTGATAAACGAGCTCATGGAAAAGTTTGAGCTCACGAGGGAGGAAGCCGTCCAGATAGTGGATATATGCCCGGCTCACGTTGAGGAGGTTAGGGCAATCCTGAGCGGCTATAAGAGGCTCGCCCCAATCCTCCTATTCTCCGAGGAGAAGCTTCAAGCGATAGTCGAGCTCGTTAAAAGATATCTGCAGGAAGAAGGAGAATAGGAATAGAGGATAAGTTACTTGGAGTGGGATGTGAGACGTATTGGTGAGGCAGAAAAAATACGAGGACTTCGCATACGTGCTGGACGTCTTCCCTGCCTCGGAGCTCAAGGCGCAATCTCCGGGCATAATCGTGCATAGGGATGAGAATGTGATCCAGCTTCTAGGCGAGGACTTCTTCACACTCCTAGAGGCCGCCACGCCCAAGGGGAATAAGCCCGCGATAGGGACCAGGCTATACATAGGGAAGGATGTTCCAAGGAGCATCCTGAGAATTCTCAGGAGGATAAGTTATGATGACCTGACGGTGAACGCGAAGATGATCCTCGAGAACGTGATCCTCAAGATACTGGAGGAGAATGAGAAGCGTTTCGTCGAGTTCTTCAATACCGCTCGACCACTGACCCCGAGGATGCACGCGCTCGAGCTCATACCCGGGATCGGGAAGAAGATAGCGATGAAGATAATAGAGGAGCGGGAGATCAAGCCCTTTGAGAGCTATGATGACTTGAGGAAGAGATGTGGAGTTCTCGATCCGGTAAAAGCGCTCCAGCAGAGGATCCTTGAGGAACTTAGAAACCCGGAGGAGAAGTACAGGCTGTTTGTTAGGCCACCAGTTTCACGCGAATCCGGGGAATGAAGGGGGTCAGGAGGAAAATACTTGGCCAGCACTTCCTCATGGACCACAATGTTCTTGATAGGATGGTGGATTATGCCGGGCTATCCCGATCCGATGTTGTGCTGGAGGTCGGCGCTGGAAACGGTGTACTCACTCGAAAGCTTGCGGAGAGAGCTGGAAAGGTGATAGCAGTCGAGATTGATGAGAGGTTTGCCAAGGATCTTAAAACGGTCTCCGAGGAATATCCGAACGTTGAGGTGCTATTTGGCGACATCCTGCGCCTGAGGCCGAGCGGCTTCAACAAGGTGGTCTCGAATCCACCATACAGCATTTCCTCAAGGCTTATCGAGTGGCTCGTGGAGCAGCTGCCGGAACTAATGATACTGATGCTCCAAAGGGAGTTCGCGTCCAAGCTAACCGCGTATCCAGGCTCGCCAAAATACGTCTACACCTCGGTCATCTCAAACACCTACTATGAGGCTAGGATTCTGGAGATCGTGCCGAGAAGCTTGTTCAGCCCCCCTCCAAGGGTTGACTCGGCCATGGTCTTGATGAGGCGGAGGGATGCTATCCCAAGGCTAGGAATCTCCTGCAAGCTACTGTGGAAAAGACTCTTCACGAGAAGAAGACAAGTTCTCAGGCGCGTCCTAGCCGATTTATCGAAGGATGGCCTATTGCCACCCGGCCTCGTGAAGAAGCTTCCAGAGGCGTTAATCTCCAAGAGAATCTTCCAGCTCTCCCCCAGTGAGCTCCTCGACCTCTGCAGGCTTCTCGGCTTCTTGGGGGAAGCCTAATTAGGTGGCTTCGCCGCTTAGCCCGCGGTATGAAGGCGAAGAACTGGAGAGCGCTTGAGAGGCCCTATACTAGGGCGGATTATATCGCTGGCGCGCCCCAGCCTAGGATAGCGAAGTACACGGGTGGAACATATTCGGATGACTATGATTATGAGCTCCTGCTGGTCGCGAAGGAGGATATGCAGATCAGGGATGTCTCGTTGGAGTCGGCGAGAGTTTCCCTGACAAAATATCTGGACTCAACACTAGGCTCGTCAAACTATTTCATGGAGCTTAAGGCTCATCCGCACCACGTTCTCAGGGAGAACAAGCTGATCTTTGGCGCGCATGCTGATAGGCTTCAGGAGGGCATGAGGAGGGCCTTCGGGAAGCCTGTAGGCAGGGCGGCTAGGGTGCTTCGGGGCTCCACGGTCTTCAGGGTCCTAGTTAGGGAGAATGGACTCCAAGCGGCGAAGGAGGCCCTCGACATAGCATCAAAGAAGCTTCCAAAGAGCTATCAGATTGTGATCAGGAAGCTGGAGAAGAAGGCCGCCTCTTGAAGAGGAAGCTGAGGATATTTGTGGATGGCTGCTCCCGGGGGAATCCCGGGCCGGCTGGAATTGGTTATCTGATATTCGATGAGGGTGGTCGTCTATTATCTAAGAAGTGGAAGCATGTTGGGTTAAGGACGAATAACGAGGCCGAGTATCTGGCGGCCATAGAGGCGCTGAAGGAGGCGTTATCCCTGGGAGCATCGGAGATCGAGCTCCTCTCCGATAGCGAGCTCCTCGTAAAGCAGATTAGGGGAGAATACGCGGTTAGGAGCGATAGGCTGGCACCATTACATGAGGAGCTCATAAGGCTCGTGAGGAGCTTCGAGAAGTTCATAGTGAAGCATATTGAGAGGGATGGGAATCGTGAGGCTGATAGGCTCGCGAAGCTCGCAGCGAGCTCATCTCTTGAGATCTAGTGTCGCGATCCTTTCCAGTATCAGTATTAGGATTGCCTCTGCCTTGTCCTTCGCCTGGACGGACTCTATTTCCGCCATCTCTATGCCATAGAACTCGATGGCCCTGGCAAGCCTATCCTCCCTCCTGAGATAATCATCATCAACCTCGGTGCCACCGACGGCCCTAGCTAGATCCTCCGCGCCCCTCACGGCTAATGACCTCTCATTGGCGAGGACGCAGAGGCCAACCTCCTCGGTCCCCTCCCTAATGCCAAGTCTCTCCAGGGTCCTCCCTATCTGCGTGTCGGCAGCAAGCCGGAGCAGCAGCTCAATCTCCATCTTTCTCGAGATATTTGTTCCAGCCTTGAAGGCTAGATAGGCGGCGACGGCAGCCGCATGAATCTGCCTAACAGACACCACACACCTAGCATCAAACACCTGCATGACAGCATCCCTGCTAGAAGCCCTCAATGAATCTAGAACCCCGATAGGGTTCGCTAGAAAGCTCCTCCTAGGATTTCTCAAAACTGAAGCTGCAACCCACTTATCTCCAAAGCTTACAAGTCTCAAGGCAGAGAATCAGCCTCCATGAATAACGGGTACTAGGTGGATCTCCCTAACCTCCTTCAACCTTACCTCATTCGGCCTGCCTAGACACGATATTTCCACGCCATCAACTAGGACCAGCAGCTCGGGCGAGAGCATACCATCCTCGAAAACCCTCTTTAGAAGAGGGTCAGGAAGCCTCCTTAAGATATCCATGATGCTCTCACCTTCATCAGCCTCAACCTCGAAAAGATCCATTCCACCCGAGACTTCTTTAAGCGGGCCAAAGATCCTAACCCTCACCCTGAGACGCCCCTTAGAAACCCCCTCAGAGAGGCGCATGCTCCTCATCAATCATCCGTGCAGGTCATTCTCATCATTGGGATTTATTCTTACCCCTTGCTGGGGGCTCAATTATAAGGGGATTATAGGTGTTTAAAAGCCTAGCGATGGAAACTAGCCGAGGAAATAGTTTTTACTTGTGTGGATGTCTTTCGCTTGGATGGAGATTAGGAGCATCTATAACTTCGCTTGTAGTAATTGTGGCGGGGAGATAACCGATGCTAGGCTGATTGAGGTTGGGGTCTGTGAGAAGTGTCTACCCGGGAAGGCCACAAGCCTCATAGAGGCGGCCGAGGGGTTGAAGAGGCTTGGGAAGCTCGAGAAGCTTAGGGATTATCTCAGGATACAGGTCGAGTATGAGGGGTTTAGGAGGTTCTTCAGGAGGGCTCTCGGCTTTGAGCCCTGGGCTCTTCAGGAGGTCTGGGCGAAGAGGATAATCTCGGGCGATAACTTCGCCATAGTTGCTCCTACGGGTGTCGGCAAGACAGTTCTAGGGCTTATCATGGCGCTATATCTCCACGCAATGAGGCGGAAGCGGTGCTATGTGATAGTCCCCAGCAGCATCTTGGCCCAGCAGCTTTACGAGAAGGCATCATTATTCGCTGAGAGGCTCGGGCTCAAGCTCGGTGAGAGGCTGCTAGTCTATCATGCCGGCCTGAACAAGGCTGATAGGGAGAAGGTCCTTGAGGAGCTTAGGCAAAATGATGGTCCAATGATCCTGATAACGACCGACAGGTTCCTCGTGGATCATGGAGACCTGCTCATGAACATAAAACCATTCGACTACGTGTTCGTGGATGATGTCGACTCCTTCCTGAAGTCGCCTAAGAACATCGATAAGGCTGTTGGGCTTCTTGGGCTAAGGCCGGAGGCGGTTGACATCGCGCTCAAGCTTATAGATATCAGGATAAGGCTCGCGAGATCCCCTTCAAAGGACCTCTCCGAGGAATATGAGCGGCTCTCAAGGGCTATTGAGGAGGAAAGGAAGAGAAGGAGGGGGATACTCGTTGTAGCCGGCGCCACGCTTAAAGGGAAGAGGACAAGGCGCATGATGATATTCGAGGAGCTGCTCGACTTCGAGGTCGGCAGATTCCAGGAGCTCGTGAGGAACGTCGAGGACCTCTATGTGGAGCCATCGGGAGACGTGATCGAGGAGACAATCAGGCTCATCAAGAATCATGGTGGCGGATGCCTCGTCTTCGTGCCACATGCTCTTGGTAGAGCATATGCTGAGAGGGTGGCCGAGGCTTTGGAGCAGGCCGGCCTAAAAGTCCACCTATACAAGAAGATGAGCCCGGACATCCTCCAAAAGTTCGCGAGCGGTGAGATAGATGTCATGGTTGGCATAGCATCCTCGAGAAGCCCGTTCACGCGGGGGATAGATCTACCATCGAGGATAAGATACGCCGTCTTCGCCGGTGTCCCGAGGAGGGAGATCAGGATTGAGAGGGTTGAATATAATCCTGGTAAGCTCCTCACGCTTATCCTCAACCTGATACCGATTCTTGATGAGCGGCTGAGAAGGGAGTCCGAGCCAATTATAGCGAAGCTGAGGAAGATAACGCCGCTTACGAGGGATGTTATGGAGAAGATAAGGGAGGCTGATGAGAAGGGTGTGAGGCTCAGCGGCTTCGAGGGCTATGCACAGGATGTGATAGCATCGGCGAGGGATTTCGTGAACAAGATCCTAAGTCCCCAGCTCCTCGAGAGGATTGAGAGGGATCTCGATATAACCTTGAAGCAAGCTGATGATGGCTTCACCCTAATCATACCCGACACTATTGGCTATATCCAGGCATCCGGCAGGACCTCGAGGCTCTATCCATACGGCATCATGAAGGGCGTAAGCATAGTTGTTGTTGATGATGCTAGGGCTTTCAGGGGCCTTATAACGAGGCTTAAGGCCCAGATAGAGGAGCTGGACTTCGAGCCATATGATCCGAAGAAGGCTGAGCTGATATTCGAGCAGGTTGATAGGGAGAGGAGGATTCTCGCCGAGATCCAGCGAGGCGAGGTCGAGATACGCGTAAAGGACTTGGTCAGGGCCGCGTTAATGCTCGTTGAGTCGCCGACGAAGGCTAGGACTATCGCCTACCTCTTCGGGAGGCCGTTCAGGAGAAGGATCGGGCCGCTGACTGTCTATGAGGCGGCGATAGGCGGCGTGATAGTCGGCGTCGCCGCGACGCAGGGCCATATAACAGACCTGATCACAGGCTCTGAGAGGGGGCTTCATGGGGTTGAGAGGATTGATGGCAGGTTTATCCCGGTTTACGGCGTCATAAAGAGATGCTATAACTGCGGTGAGCAGTGGGCTGATGGAAGACCATGCCCGTCATGCGGCTCAGATGACATATTCGACAAGATCGAGATAATCGAGGCGATTAGGAGGCTTGCGCAGCAGTATAACGAGGTCTACTTGGCGACGGACCCGGATGCCGAAGGAGAGAAGATATCATATGATCTCATGTGTCTCATCAAGCCGTTTAACCCGAACATCTATAGGCTCGAGTTCCATGAGGTTACAAGAAGGGCCCTCCTCTCAGCTCTCCAAGCCAAGAGGGATGTTAACATTAACCTCGTGGAGGCGCAACTCCTAAGGCGGATCGAGGACAGGTGGATAGGGTTCGAGCTTAGCAGGAAGCTCTGGGAACGGTTTGGGAGCAAGTGGCTCTCGGCCGGAAGGGTTCAGACACCCGTGCTCGGATGGATAATAGGGAGGACAAACGAGTATAAGAGGAAGAAGACACTAATACGAATAAAGCTGAGCGAGAACCTCTACATAGACCTCCTCGAGCCCAAGAACGCTGATGAGATCCTGAGGGAGTGGGAAGAGGGGAGGCTCAGGGCGATCGTCAGGGTTCTCGGCGAGGAGGAAGCCACCGTTAACCCGCCCCCACCATACACCACGGACTCCCTCCTAAGGGATGCCTCCGCGTATCTGAAGCTCTCGGCGGCCAATGCGATGAGGGTGGCTCAGGACCTATTCGAGGCGGGCCTCATAACATATCACAGGACTGATGCGACAACGGTCTCGCAGGTCGGCATAGGGATAGCAAGGGAGTATCTGAGCAAGATTGATCCAAGTCTCTTCATGCCTAGGACGTATAGAGTTGAGGGCGCTCATGAGTGTATTAGGCCTGTTAAGCCTCTTGACGCTGAGAAGCTCCGATACTATATCAGAATAGGCCTCATCACGGTGCCCGCGGCTAGGCTCACCGAGACACACTACAGGATGTACGACCTGATATTCAGGAGGTTTATCGCGAGCCAGTGTAGGCCGGCCAAAATAATCACGCAGAGGGTCTCCGTCGAGATCCTAGGCAATATTGTCGAGCAGGCTAGGGATGTGGCAATACTGGATAAGGGGTTCCTTGAGTTCTACCCGACAATCAGGGTTGTGGATAGGGTTGAAGGCGGTGAGTATCCTGTAAGCGGCCTAGAGGTTAGGCGGATTCCATCAGCCTGGCTCCTGACCGAGGGCGATGTCGTCGCGCTAATGAAGGAGAGGGGTATAGGCCGGCCAAGCACATACAGCAAGATAATAGAGACTCTTCTGGAGAGGGGATATGTTATAGAGAGGGCTGGAAGGCTCATAGCGACCAGCAAGGGCATGAGGATATACCAGTATCTGACTGAGAGGTTTGGAGATTATGTCTCGGAGGAACTGACGAGAAGGCTCGAGGCCAACATGGACCGCGTCGAGAACGGCGAGGCTGATTACCAGAAGATACTTGAGGAGCTCTATCAGGAGGTCATGGCAATTAGGGCAGCCCCAACAATCAGCAAGTAGGAAGGAGGTGGAAGACTAAGAAATGGACTACGACCTCCTCCCCATTTGGTGTGGGGAGGTTTGGGCTACATCCCTCCCCTCTTGGAGGTTTAGCCCTTGGCCGGGTCTCCGGCCATTACCCCCTATCCTTCTCCGGGACTCGGGGGTTACTGGCATTATCTGGACATTATTCGGCGTTATTTAAAGCATTGTATGCTATGATGAAATTGGCGTGGATACCTTGCTCAGCCGCATGCATTTGAATAGCCTCCCTTCCTTTCATTCTCCACTCTCGGGAGGCTCCAAGAAATGAGGACAAGCTCTTAATCACGTTCGGCTGCGGGAGCATGGGGGTCGTGATAGGATGGTTTAGGGGTAAATATGATACATCCTTCGAGGTCTATGAGGTTATTGATGATGAAGAATTTTGGAAAGTGTTGGAAGAGGTCTCGGATGACGATCCTGACCGGGATCTAGTATATCACGTGAGGGAGAAGGGTAATCTCATATGTAGGATTGAGCCAAGCTACACTATAATCGTTAATGATGCGAGATGATAGGGGATACTTCATGGTGAAGGGTAGGGGGGAAGGGAGAGATACCGATATGCGACGAGGTCTGGGTAGCGGAGAGGATGAGGCTACTAGACTACCTAGACGGCGTATGGAGCAATATATGAGACTTGATCGTGATGGAGATTGATGAGCTGAGGAGCATAATACCCCCGAGTAAAACCCTTTATCTTTCTCCTTATTTTTCAGGATAGACCCAAAGAAATAAGGGCAGGGCCGATGAAGATGGACTATAGGCTTCTCGGAGAGGGCATTATGGTCAATCAGAGGAGCTATGATAAGCTGGCCGAAGTTGAGGCGGTAATCTTCGACTGTGATGGCACGCTCATAGACTCGACGGAATCATATTACCTAGCGGACCGAATCGTGGCATGCATAATCCTCGAGAAGCTCTATGGCCTCAGGTGCTCGCTTGGAAGGGATGTGAATGATGTCCTAGCGAGGCTTGAGATGCTCGGCGGCTTCAACAACGACTGGAACAAAACGAGCCTCATAACCCAGGCGATAGTAATGAAAGTTGATGAGCCAGTTAAGAGGATCGCCGATGACATCGCCGAGATAGACGATATGAATATGTATTTGGGGAAGTGTATGGTGGAAGTGAGCTCGCCCGGCTATGTTCTCGATGGCTTGAGATGGCTCTCTGATAAGGCCTCGCAAGCATATGGCGGCTTCATGTGGCTGCGGGACTTTGAAGAGCTTATCGATGCTGAAGCTGAGAAGCTTGGCAGGTTGATGAGGGTCCGGGAGCTGAGGAGCATACTGGGGCCCTTAACCCGGTATGGCTCCGGCCTCCTGACAACGCTCTATGACGAGGTTTACTTGGGGCTTGAGGGTGTTAAGGAAAGGTATGGTGTAGAGCCTCGATACGTGTCTTGGGAGGGGCTACTCAAAAGGGAGAAGCCTCTGATAACGGAGGATGTACTTGAGAGGCTTAGCGAGGGTGTTCCAAGGGGCATCGCGATAGCCACTGGGAGGGGGAAGTGGGAGACGGAGAGGGGCCTCGGAGACCTCATCAACTACTTCAACCTCGAGGCAAGCATATTTGCGGCGGAAGCCCCAGATAGATTTGAAAAGCCAGATCCTAGGATCCTGATAGAGTGCTCTAGAAAGCTCGGCGCCGAGAAAATCATGTATGTCGGGAACTCGCTTGAAGATCTCATCCTAGTCGAGAATGCCAGGAGGAATGGACTCAACGCCCTCTTCACAGGAGTCCTAACAAACCCATACGCCCTGGAAGTATTCATCAGGAGAGGAGCAGACGCGATAATAGACAACGTAAACCTCCTACCACGCCTCATGGAAAGAGAAGAAGCATTCTGGAAACCATTCTAACATGCCCTAAGCAGGGTCTGACAGGCCTAGTCAACATACGGTGGTGAAGCTAGGGTTCATATCTGAGAATTAGGCCTTGATTATCAGTAAGGGGAATGCGAGCTTACGTCTCGGCTGGATTTAGATGCTAGTAGTTGCGGGTGGCCTCTTTCTCGGGCTTGTCAAGAGGTTTATCCAATCTTCTGTCCATGCTCATAGGACTAGTAGTTGTTATGATGGCTGGCATCGCCCTCACCAACCCCTTTTACCAGTATGTTTACCCAATCTCTGTTAGGCCCGCCGTGATGATGTCGACTTAATTGAGGCTGGCGATAATGACATGCTTATACTGAACCTGAAGAATACCGGCAATGTCCCCGTTGACGTTCAACATGTTGTGGTTAACGGTGTTGGAGATGTTGATTGTAGGGTTGCTGAAAGCGGTTCTCCGGGAACCACTTTCTCGATAGTATGCTCTGGCAATATCTTAAGCGGTTATGATAACTCAATTTCAGGGGTAGTGAAGGATAAAGTTCATAGATGGAAGCAGCATGGCGCTGATCTTCAAGGCCGAGAGAGGACAGGCGGCGGTAATTGGGACAACAACTAAGACGGTGACGGAAACTTTTATAGGAGATTTTGATATCGAGTTTAACCCCGATAAGGTGGTCATGAAGCCGGGCTCATCAAAATTCTCCAACTTAAAGATAACTTCTAAAGGTTATGAAGGGGCGATAACGCTAATTGTGAAAAGTTGCCCAAACAGCTGGACATGCAACCTCAGTAGCGATATGGTGAATTCACTGAGAACAGGAAAGCCTGTAAGGCTAGAGTTCTCAGTATTAGTGCCAAGCAGCACCGATGAAGGGACTTACACTATAATAGTATCTGCGCGAGACTCTCTCAATCGTATCAAAACAGCCTCTCTCATAGTTGAAGTAAAAGTAAGAGGGTAGACACCTAAAATTAAGCTTCTTGTCGAGTTTCTTCCTTATCCTAAAAGAATTAGGAGAAAAAAATGTTTTACAATTTTAGGCATATCGTGCTCTTGCTGTAATAGCATAGATCTGTGTACTGCCATCGGAAAACGTTACCGTTAAAGTCCCATTCCAAGCCCTAAAAGCTGTTGCCGAACTTATCGAGCAACTTACACCAACAGCGCGTCCTGGAGGAACATTGAATGTGGTAGGACCACATGATGATGGGGATGGAGAACCCGTAATGGTAATTCCTGTCATTGGTATGTTTCCCGTGTTCTTGATGCTTAAAGCGAGGGTCCCTGTACTCGTTCCAGTCATTACTAGGTCTACGTATTCAACGTTTGCCGCAGGTCTCCATGATAGCGTCGCCGCGTAGCTGAAGTATAGCTGTGCCAGCAGTATCCCCGCTACAATCGTCACTACTAGGCCGATTATTATCGCGAGCAGCGGCGATAGACCCCTCCTCGAAGCCCTCATGTTCATCCTCCTCGCGGGAATTGCGAGGAACCGTCCCTATATATGCTTTATGCTCGAGGCCGTGCTAGCCATAGGGAAAACAAACGTCTACAAACACTTTGGCCACGAGCCCACATATGCTGTGAAATAGTCATGCGCAAGCCTTATTTTAGAAGTTATCAGCATTAGAGCCCGGGAAGGGGGTTGGTCGAGGAGTATCTTGAGCCAAACTTGGTCAAGAGGGCCTTCAAGGATGCCATGAGATCCATCTTTGGCGAGAACGGCTCGCGGATCCTCGAGCTTCACCTTAGAAGATTTCTTGGGAAGGATCCATATGAGGCCATCTACGAGGATCCGAGGCTCTTCTGCGATGGCCTGAGAGCATTCTTCGGCTCCGGGGCTAGAGGCCTCCTCATAGTCTTGGCCAAGACCCTGATAAAGGAGAGCGGGATACAGGGCCTGACGCCAAGCCAGATCATCGAGATCCTAGAGAG
>Ga0080004_1133410_pt1 | contig 23435 bp, 24 predicted proteins | sample WasSprMetagenome_FD_69207 | JGI IMG/M metagenome (GOLD analysis project Ga0080004, IMG submission 69207) | Sulfidic aquatic microbial communities from Washburn Spring, Yellowstone National Park, USA - WS (SPADES assembly) (version 2) | ecosystem: Environmental > Aquatic > Thermal springs > Hot...
GAGGCAGAGGATCGCGGGTTGATTGTTAAGGGTTCGAGAAGAAGCTTGGGCCTCAGAAGATCCGTCATTATTGTTCCACTTGGAAACCCAGCTGGAATCCATTCTTTAAACGATCTATGTCGAGATGGTGTTCGCATCGGAATAGCTGTTGACGGATGCTTGAAGGGCGTTTGGGATGATATTGCAAGCAAGGCCGGATTAACAGACCAGATTAGGCGGAACATTACACATCATGCGGACGCCTGCGGCTCCCTTATGGGCTTGATTCACAGCGACAAAGTTGACGCTATATTCGGTTGGAACGCATTCCAAAATGTTTGGCCAGACACATGCGAAGTCATCGAGCTGCCTCCAGAGCTGCAAATCTTCAGGAGCACAGTAGTCGCCATGATCTCTTACACCAAAAACGCCGAGTTATCTCAGAAATTCATAGATTTCCTAACATCAAAAACATCAAAAGAAGGCAGAAAAATTTATTCTGACTGGGGCTGGATTCATAAATAAACAACAATATAATACAAAGTGGTCTCATATTAGTGTTACAAATGGAGATTAATAAATGAACGTGATTGTTGAAGCGAAGGGCCTGACTAAGCAATACGGACACTTTTTAGCTGTTGACCATGTAGACTTGGAAGTGTTTGAAGGTGAGATTTTTGGATTATTGGGCCCTAATGGAGCTGGCAAGACAACCACGATACGCATGCTCACCGGACAGACAAAGCCAACGTCTGGTGAAGCCCTGATCGCTGGCTACGACATTATCCATGAACCTACGAAGGCAAAGGAATCTGTAGGGGTCGTGCCGGAAGTCTCTAATGTGTATGATGAGATGAGCGCTTGGGACAACCTTATTTTTGCGGCTAAACTTTACGGTATGCCTAGAAGTGAGCGTGGTAGTAGGGCGGCTGAGCTTCTTAAGCTCTTTGGTCTTTATGAACGACGCGAAGACAAAGTGGGCAGTTTTTCAAAAGGCATGAAAAGGCGTTTGACGATAGGGGCAGCCTTAATCCATAAACCCCGCATAGTTTTTTTAGATGAACCCACCACCGGTCTTGATGTTCAAAGCTCAAGGGTGATCCGCGCTCTTTTAAAGCAGCTTAACGAGAATGGCGTAACAATTTTTCTCACGACACACTACATTGAAGAGGCCGACCAGCTCTGTCAGCGTATCGCCATAATTAATCAAGGAAAAATAGTTGCCTTGGATAACCCAGAAAAGCTTAAGGCAAAGGCTGAGGAGCAACATTTGGTAGAGGTGTCTTTTAGCCCATCTAAAGACGTGGAAGACCAGCTGAAAGATTTGAAGTATGTGAGTGGCGTTTCACGGATTGGAGACAAGTTTAGGCTTTACGTTGAAAATGTCTCTGAAGCTATCCCCATGCTCATTGATTTCTGCAGGGAAAACAGCCTGAAAATTGTTTCCATTAACACCTTGAAACCAAGCTTGGAGGACGCCTTCGTTAAAATCACAGGTTTAAGCCCAGAAGTTATGACGATCGAAAAAGAACATGCAAAGAAGGAGGAAAGCCTTGGCTAGAACATGGATCCAAAGTCTAATTAAAGCATTTTACATAGCAGAAAAAGACGCCGGAGTTTACTATTTTAAAGCTCCAAACTTCACTTACGGACTGTTAATGCCCGTTTCATTGTTTATCGCATTCTCAATCGCCGGACAAATAAACTCGTCACAGATTGTTTCAGGGTTAACATCCCTCGTGATTTTGTTCGGAACAACATCAATTGAAGCGGTGGCGGTGGTTCTTGAAAAGCAGACCGGCACGTTTGAAAGGCTGCTTGCAGCGCCAGTCTCATTCTTCACCATACTCTTCGGAAAAGCTTTGGCAGGCTTTTTCTTCGGACTCGTCCTTGCAACCGCAGTTCTTGTTCCATTAACCGTTATCTCTGGAACATTTATAGCGAATCCCCTGCTAGTTTTCATAGCCATTGCATTCTCTTCGTTGACTTTTTCAGCGCTTGGCGTCTTGATTTCTGCCTATGCGAAATGGGTTCCTGAAGCCCAAATGCTCTCCAACTTTCTCAGATTTCCAATGGCATTCCTCTCCGGAACTTTTCTGCCACTAGAACTCCTACCAGCCCAACTTGGAATCATAGCCCGTTTCTTGCCTCTCACCTATTCTGTCGAGGCACTAAGAATTTCAATAAATGACTCGGCGCCCACGATCGCTTACCTGCTGGACATTCTGATTCTGGCCCTATTCTCCTTCATCCTATTGGTTGCAGGATCGAAAGTGCTTCAACGAAGGCTTGAATGATCTATTAAACCCACCGTCTTCAAGCTAATGTTAAGCTATTTTCTCGTCGTCATGCGCGCATGATAGGCTCTCCCGGCAAGCGTCCTATTTTAAGAATGTAGCTCGAGAAGAGTTAGAAGCCTTTAGGAGACAGGCCCAACTTGTAGATATGATTGGATGTGAATAGAATTGTTGAAAAATGAAGGGACTCAGTTATCCGATAGCTGTGAGAAGTGTATTGAAAAACTAAACAGCTTTGATCTCAAAGGTGCCCGTCATTCATGCAAAAGAATTCACAAAAGAAGCGATGGACAAGGCAGGCTATTTCTTGATTATTCCTCAACCGAGAAAGGAATAATCGCGGTAGAGCATTATTCCTATGACAATGGGCTTTTGAGAATAATTGAGGGAAAGAACGTTAGAGGCATATATTGATAATAATCCAAAACGGTCGGGTTATACAACTTCCATGCCACCTACCTTGGATTAAAACACATTCAAGGAAGCGCGTGAAGAAGAGGGCAATTCAAAGATTAGATAGAATCCAGCGTCACGCGGGCTTTACAATGACATAAACATGGCCCTGACTTGCTGAATTCCACGCATCCCTCTCACTCTTCCAACCAAGTCTAGTATTCTGTTGTTGTTTCCTTCTGCGACAAAAATCTCTAAGCAATATTTTTCTCCAATATGCCTGTGAACATTTTCTATTACTACATCGTCGAACTCATGCCTTAACTCGGTCATTTTTAAATCAACATCTTTTCTTGCGTAGTCGCATGTTATCATTATAGTGGCAGCTACATTGCCAGTTTCCATTTTAGCAAGTTCCGCCTCTGCCATAAGGCTTCTTATTGCATCTCGAAATGCTTCTGATCGGCTGTAATATCCTCGTGTCTTCATGAATTCATCAAATTTCCTGAGGAGCTCATTAGGGATTGTTACACTTACTACGACCATGAAACCATCCCCACTATTAATATAGCAGCCTTTTGCTATTAATACATTAATATTTTTCCCATCTATTTTAGCACCATTCTAATATATAAAACCTACTTTTCTTTAAGACGTTGCACAATGGCTAACGATAATGAGAAAATAAAAGGAGTTCGATGAACGAGAGAGAAGAGAAATATGGATTCAGCTAGCTGTGGCTTTGGGCCTCACGATAGTTATAGCTGGTTCGCTCGACTTGTTGTTTCAAGGAGTTCCCCTTGGATTTACTATACCATTGCTCAATGAACCAGCATCTATGTCTAGAATAATATATCATACATCGGTCATGGTTGCGGGCGTATACATAGGATTCATCGGATTGAAAGAGCTTATTTTCGAAAAAAGGTTTTCAGTAGAATTTCTCATGTCTATAGCTGCTTTAGGTGCCACATATCTGGATTTTCTGTTCGAGGGTGCAACAGTACTTTTTCTTTACTCATTATCGGAGTACTTTGAAGACTACATCCAAGACAGAGCCAGAAAGACTGTTGAAAAGCTTTCACAATTCATACCTGACAAAGCAAGAGTAATAGCTGATGGCTCCGAAAAAAGCGTAGACGTGAAAGAAGTTCAGCCCGGAATGACAATACTCGCAAAGCCCGGAGAAAGAATTGCGCTTGACGGCACCGTGGTTGAAGGTATCTCTTCTGTGGATCAGTCCCTTGTTACCGGCGAATCAACCCCTATTCTAAGGAAGACTGGCGATAATGTTTTGGCAGGAACATTAAACTTGAGTGGAGTTCTCAAAGTTCTTGTAAGCAAAAGCGCTGAAGATACGCTGGTTTCAAGAATCGTAAAGCTCGTTATCGAATCTCGAAAGAGAAAGGCTTCCATCGAGAAGTTGGTTGACAAATTCGCCCGCGTCTATGTTCCAATCGTCATATCACTTGCCGCACTCACTGCAATACTTGCCCCAAACATAGTTGGCGGTTCCTTCAACGTGTGGCTTTACAGATCTTTGATACTTCTCGTGATTTCATGCCCAAGTGCCTTTGTGATCTCTGTTCCTGCAACTATTTTTACAGCCGTAACCAGCGCAGCGAGGAAGGGGCTCATCATCAAAGGCGGAGTGTACGTGGAAAAAATGGACAAAGTTAAGGCTGTTGTGTTTGACAAAACTGGGACTTTGACTTTGGGGAAGCCGGTCGTGCATGAGGTTAAAAGTGCTGAAGAGCTTGATCAGAAAGTGCTGATGTATGCTGCCGCCGTTGAACAGTTTTCTAATCACCCCACCGCTCAGGCCATTGTTAGAAAAGCTATAGAACAGAATTTGCCTTTCAATAAGCTTAAGGTTAAGAATGTGGAGGAAATTCCTGGAAAAGGCATAGTAGGCCACGTTAATGATGTGCAGGTTGTTGTTGGAAACATGGAGTTAATGCAACAGTATTCGTGTAATTGCGAGAAGATAACCACTTTTTATGAGAACGAGAAACACACTGTAGTGTGCATTTCCCTGAACCAAGTTGGTGAGGCTTCTGTCTGCCTAATCGATGATGTTCGAAGAGACGCGATAGAAGCTGTAGAAGCCTTAAAAAAGGCTGGAATCTCCACGGCGATGCTCACTGGAGACAAACAGGAAATAGCCGAAGAAGTCGCGGAAAAACTTGGCATAGACGAGGTGTACGCGGAACTTTTCCCAGAAGACAAACTAAAAATCGTAGACCAGATGAAAAGGAAACACGGCTTATTGGCAATGGTAGGAGACGGTGTTAACGATGCTCCAGCCCTTGCTGCCTCTGACGTAGGTATCGCTATGGGTGGCAGCGGAGTTGATGTTGCTCTAGAGTCAGCAGATATTGTCCTTGTCAAAGACGAACTGATTCAAATACCCTACTTAATTAAGCTAAGCAATAAAACTGTAAAAATCGCTAAACAAAACATAGCCGCTTCGCTAGGGATCAAAATAATATTAGGCGCATTAGGACTGATGGGGTTTATTCCTCTATGGTTTACTGTAGCCGCAGGCGATGACGGCCTAACCATGCTCGTTCTTCTAAACACTCTACGTCTAATAAAGGTGAAACTCTAAAAGGCTACATCAACAAAATATCCTATCATCCACATTTCTAAGCAGTTTAAAGCAAGCTAATTCGCATACCCTTCAATAATAATTTTATAAATAATGCTTTGAAGCCAAGCTGGCTACCATGCGATGATATTTTTAATGGGATTTTGTCGTTCTAATTGTCTGAAAATTCAGAAAAATTTAAATATTCTGAAAAGTTTAAATTTCGAAAGGTTTTAGGTTAGCGATGGATGCACCATGGATGAGATCAAGATAAAGGGAAAAGTGAGAAAGAATTACGCTAGAATAGCAAAGAAAAAAAGTAGTTGTTCAATTTCATGCTGCCCGGAAGTCGCGGGCAAAGGAAAAGGCTGCAACAAGCTTGGTTATGCCGAAGAAGAGTTAGAGTCTCTTCCGGAAGCCGTTTTTAGTTTGGGATGTGGAAATCCAGTTGCATTAGCGCCTTTAAAAGAGGGTGAAACCGTCCTTGACCTTGGTTCTGGAAGCGGTCTTGATTGCTTTTTAGCCTCAAGAAGGGTCGGTGAAAAAGGAAGAGTTATCGGCGTGGATATGACGCCTGAAATGATCAATATAGCGAGGGAAAATGCCAGAAAAGGCAATTATAGGAATGTGGAATTTAGACTTGGAGAGATAGAGAATCTTCCAGTTGCAGACAATTCAGTTGACGTAATAATTTCAAATTGTGTAATAAACCTCTCACCAAATAAAAAGAGAGTCTTCGAGGAAGCTTTTAGGGTGTTAAAGCCAGGTGGAAGACTTATAATTTCTGACATCGTCTTACTGAAAGAACTGCCAAAGGCGTTAAGAGAAAGTGAGCAAGCATATATTAGCTGCATTTCTGGGGCAATAATAAAGGAAAAATACCTCGAACTAATCAAAAACGCAGGTTTTCAAGACGTTAAAGTGATTGGAGGAGCGCATTTTCCAATAAATTTTGTGATTGATGATTTCTTTGCAAAGACTTTGATGGAAGAATTTGACAGCTCTACGGAAGAGGCAAAAGAATACGCCAACTTAGTTGCAAGTATAAAAGTTTATGGAATTAAACCAGACAAACAGCAGCTGTGTTAAACGTCATGTCCTTCAAAAATTATGTTCAGAATTTGCAACTTGAGCAGCTTTTCAGGAAGTTGAACGCCCTTAATCCAGCATTATTGGCAAAAGAAGTTAAATATTTCACAACTACTGAAGCCGAAGAAAGAGACAAAATAGTCCTAGGCTATCTTGGAGAAAACGGAATAAACCAAATAATTAATACAATTCATGAGTTTTTGTTTGCACCGCCAAGGCTTCAAGCAAATGCAAACGTTTTAGACATAGGTGCCGGCACGGGCTTTTTCACGGTTAGACTATATGATAGAGTTCGTCGACGATTTCCGAAAGTCAATTTTTATGCCATGGATGCGACTCCAGCGATGCTTATGTCACTAGAAAAGAAAAGAGTTGGTATAACACTGTTCGTGGGCTTGGCAGAAAACATTGAGGGAAGCGTAAAAGAAGCAAGAAGATATTTTGACATCCCATTCAGATTTGATGCGGTATTTTCAACGTTAATGCTTCACCACAGCATCAAACCAGAAAAAGTTTTCCAAAGCATTAAAGAAGTTCTAAAAAGCAAGGGAAAAGCCATTATTGTAGACCTTTGCAAGCATAATTTTGAAGAATTTAAAAAAGAAATGGGCGATATCCATCTGGGATTCGACTTGGAAAGCATCAACGAAATGGCCACCAAACATTTTTCAAGAATCAAAATAGAGAAAATTGGAGGAATACGCTGTGAATGTTCAGGACGATCAACAGAAATCTTCGCGGCTTTTTTGGAAAAGTAATCCAGCAATTTAATTAAAACAAACCCCCCTCTTCTAAATACTTCAGAACAAACCTTTGATATTACAAGGCTTTAAATCGGGAAAAATGAGTATTGAAAATTTCCGCTTTTTAGTCATCGTTAATAGAAGAGACGATAATTGTGAATATTAACAAGTGAAGTTTCATGGGGTCTTTGCTGTGAATGACCCTGAATAACAGTGGACGCTTGATCGTTCAGTTATGCTGAAAACAATAAATTTAAATTTTTGAATATGAAATTTATGTTGAGGAAGCAAAATGAACGAAACAAGAGAAGGTAAAGCTCAATGCGACCACGAATGGAAAGCTACAGGTCTAACAGAGGACAAGTCCCACGTTAAGCTTTTCTGCGTGAAATGCTGAGCCAAAAAGGAGATAGAGGAGATAGGCTCTTCCCATAAATAGGAAATAACGTTATTCAGAGGAGCACGACAATGCAGCCAAAAGAAGGCTCAGGCTCCGCACTCCAAACAGAACTTGGCGGTCTCCCCGGTTGGAGGCTTGGGCAAGGCCGAGGGTTTGAGCATGAGGGGGACGAGGGCCACGGCCACGATGCTTCGCTGCTTGATTGGGACGTTCACCGTGTACATGCTGTTGTAGGTGTAGGAGGTCGTGTACGTGGAGATGAGCGTGAGCGTCGTTTCCAAGTAATGCGTCACCGTCCGGGTCGACTCAGAGTAAACAACAACCCTCCCAAACTTCGTCCGGTGCGGCATCCGCTAGTTTTGATTTTGAGTGGGAAATTACGAGGTATGTGTCAGCCGAGATGCCGAATTCGACCGCGTTCGAGATGGCCCAATGTGGGATACGCGAGATCCATACCCCCGTCTACCTCATACTCTAGTTTTATGGTTGCCGGCCGGTCATATCGCGTGATGGCGCATCCTTTTGTGGTGAGTAGAACAACTGCGAAGTCAGCGGCATCATCCCCGTCTACATCTATGTGAACCACGTATATGATGTCGGGTGAAATCTCTCCACCGGCACTTTAAACTTGAGGACTTCGAAAAAGAAAAAAGACTTGACGGCGGCGCGTCTTCAAGTCTACCCGCCGTCTTAGTTGAAACTATTGTGGAAACGGCTTCCAGCATGGAGGTTGAAGTGTACGACGTCTCCGTTTGGTACGTGGCCACGGCGGGCGCGGTGTGCGTTTCTTGGGCGATGGATGCGAACAGGGTGAAAAAGCCGAGACCAGCGAAGACGACTGCCAAGCTTAGGAAAAGCCTAGCGCGTTTAACCGAGAACAAGGAAGAGCCTCTGCTGGAAAAGTGGATCGTTTAGGTATAAAAAACTTTGTTGGCTGTCCGTTAAGGGCGCCACGACCATGGGCCGCTTGGCGAGTAACCGGTTGGACCTACTTGCATAAAAGCTTCCCGCCCGCGGTGGTTTTAGCGTATTGAGCTGGTGCATACGCTTTGCTATACCAAATCGCATAATCAATTTTGCCTCCTGTTTTATCAAGTAGGAAAAGCAGGTCTCTCTCAGGTGGACATTTATCGGTGTCGGCAACAACGGCCTCTTGACTTCTTCGAAGAAGTTGGGAGAATGGTTTCGCATCGAATGGGGGGCTACTTGAGGAGGTTAAGTGGGCAGACCTCGTTTTAGCCGATTCAGCTTATTTCCTCAGCAGGAACAGGTCATTACATGTCTTTGAGAAGTTTACAGATGGTCGTTGTATGCTTAACGAGGGGATCGTTTAGTTGTATATGAAAAGTTGTAGGGGCATTGCTGAAGAGTTTCTAAGGACCGATTCCCGGCCCTCTCCCATAGCTTTATACGAACGCATTGCCCACTTCAGGATTGCATTCTTTCGACGATCAAGGTTTCTCCAACTATTTTTACTTTTACGTCGCCTTTTTCCCCTTTGAGAGGGAAGGAGGAATCCATCACGACCTCGTACGGGATGTAGATGTAAACTTTCTTGCCCGTCTTCCAGTATCTTCCCTTTCCCTCCAACATAGATCTTCCCCCAAGTCTTTCTTATAGAAATACTTATATAAGGGTTTGCTATATGGAAATACCATGGGACATACCATAAGAAATACCGAGGGTAAAGTGTTGGAAACCCGTATGGAAAATAAGAAAAAGTTAGAGGAGATTGCGGCTGAGCTGAGAAAAGTGGCCTTGGAGGCGCTATCCCTCGCCTGTTATGGGAGGCTCAACGAGAGGTGGTCTTCCATGGACCAATCTTATGCCGGAAAAGGCGGCTTGAAGGCCCAGCTCTTCAGGATGAACCTCATCGGCTGCCTCGACGAGGCGGGCTGGTCGATAGTAAGCTCCAACGGCGGCTCCCCAAGCATAAGGGCCATTAAATACGGTATCGAGGCGGGCATAGAGTCTAAATGGCCTTATGGAAACATGAACCTTGGCGACGTTAAAAGGTTGATGCGCGAATGCAAACCTAAACCAAGGATCATCTTACTCCTAACTTACAGGCGTTTGAGCGGCGAAGCTTACCGCGCCTTTAAGAATTGGAGCCGTTCGAGGAACATCCTGGCCAGCGTATTCTATCTGCTTAATTGATCGAAGAGAGGCCCCTATGAGTTGAGAGTTCACCATCACATACAATTAGTGATCTCAAAAATGCCTTCACTTAACCGAGTGAAAGGAGGTTTCCTCCATGGATGAGCGACAATTGGAGAAATGTGCGGTTGACTCGTTCGGTTTTAAACAAAGGGAATTCGAGAGGCTAAGGGAGGAATACTTCGCGTACATCGATGCCTTTCGCGAATCCTTGCGCGCGAGGCCAAGCAAAGCCAGGGTTATGAAGCTGATGGGGGCTCATAGGTGCGATGTATACATCATGAAAGCGCTGGAAAACGATCATCAGGAGGGGAAAGTATTCGATGGGTATTGGCGAGACCTCCACCTCGCGTTTGAGACTAGACTGATGGAGAGCCTCTCGATCGAGCTGCCGAAAATGGGTAGGGAGGTGTTCATCTCCGCCGAGGCGCCTGAGGATGTGGGAAAACTCGACCTCTTATTGATCTCGAATGGACACGACCCGATAACCATCCGCGACTGCCTCATGCGAAAGACAATCGGAGTTGAGTTGAAGACGGGGTACAGCTGGAGCATGGAGCAGGTCGAAAGGTACCTATGGAAGGTTGACAGTTTAATCCTCACACGGCTCGCCACCGCCGACGCTGTCGTTTTCCGTAGGCAAGAGCTGATGCCTTTCTTGACTCGTTCCCTTTCCGATAAAATAGCTAAGGTTAAACGATTTCTTAATGGAGACTTGAAGCCCCTGCCCAGCAACGACTGCTTCGAATGTCCCATCCAAAACTGCCAGTTTAACATGACAAATCAAGGCAAAGGACCGGAGTTCATATTGGTGAAAAAGGAGCATTTCCATAAAACACCGGAGCTGATGAACAACCTATACATTGCGATCGACAGGACCATCGATCTCATTCTTGAAGAGCTCGACAACTGTTCACGGACAAAATGACTCGGGAGGGGAAAATATGGGTAGGGAGATCCCTGCCCGATTCGAGGCTAGCCCAATTAAGAGCGAAGGACCCAACGTAGCGGCCATCTATGCTAGGACATCATCGCCGAATCAAAAATTTAACTATAGCATTAAAGAGCAGGTTCATCAATGCTGGAACTTCTGCCTCAACAGGGGATGGATTGTCAAGTACGTGTTTATTGACGAGGCGCAAAGCGGCGGAACTATTGAGAGACCGAGGTTTCAGTTGATGCTGGAGAAGGCAGAGGAGGGTGAATTCAACGTTATCGTGTTCTGGAAGCTTGACAGATTTTGCCGGTCACTGGTGGACCTCGTCAATATAGAAAGAATGTTGAGACAATGGAATGTCGGACTGTGTAGCGTAACGGAGTTTATTGACACGACGAGCCCTGTTGGACGCTTCCACTTCCGAAATCTAGCGTCTGTGGCTGAGCTTGAGAGAGAGATCACAGGTGAGAGGGCACGTCTTGGATTACATGCACTTGCCCGCCAAGGCAAGTGGCCAAACCCTCACCCGCCGCTTGGGTACGACAAGTATGAAGACGGACGTCTAGTAATAAACCGGGCAGAAGCCGAGCTCGTAAAAAAGATTTTCCAACTTTACCTCAAGTATAGGTCTATGAGCCATGTCGCTTACCTCCTAAATAAGGAGGGAACTCGAACTAAGAGAGGCAAGCGATGGAACGCTAGGGCTGTTAAAGACGTGTTCGCTAACAGGTTATATATCGGTGAATATGATGTTGCGGGCGCCAACATTCATATAGAAGAATATAGAATCATTGACGACGAAACGTTCAATACAGCCCAAAAGCTGAGGGCCAGATTCATTTCTGGGAAAAGCGAGAGACCACCAATGCACCCTAATAGAAAGCTGGAGCAAGTTGAGAAGATAATTTCCAAATATTATGAGACGATAAGAAAATACAACATAACACTAAGCTTCCTACAGGAGGAGTCGGCAGAGTGTCAAATGATACTTTAATGGTCCTCAAGATCAAGTCGTGTCCAGCATGCAATTCCACAATGCTGGAGGATTTCGTGAATGGGCAAGTAGTATGCCGTGATTGCGGCTTAGTAATAAACTCAGAGATTAAAAGAAACGATCATGTGAGAAGTACAGACATATCGCACCAGGCAGCTGGTAAACGCTCAACAGCGATAGCCCATCAATATGAAAACGATTTTTTAGAGTGGCAGAAGCTCCTAAGAGTTTCAGATAGTACAGAAAGAAATGCAGCACTCACACTATATTACATTACGAAAATCGTTAGAAAACTTCAGCTTCCATTTTCTGTGCTGGAGGAATCCATAAACATCTACAGGACTTTGATTTGCAAGCGTAGCTTTAAGGGCATGCGGCTTAAGGCTGCAAGCGCTGCAATAGTCTACGCATCATGCAAAATCCTTGGGGTGCCCTGCAGCCTTCGTGAAGTTGCAAAAGTCTCCGATGAAGATCAGAGTAAAGTATTTCATTGTTACTCCTTCATAGTAGAAAACCTTGAAATACCTCAAACACAGAATTGCACTGAAGAATCCTTAAATCGACTGTGTAAAACAATGAAGATAGACGCATTAACATGGGACACCGCAAGAAAACTTATCAAAATTATAAAGCAAAAGATGGTTACGGACGGAAGGAACCCCTACGGATACCTTGCAGCAGTCATTTACATAGCGTCAATAATCACGGGAAAAAAGAGGACGCAAAGGGAATTAGCAGAAATAACCCGCACAACAGAAGCAACAATTCGAACAAGATATAAGGAGTTAATTGAAAGAATACAACTTGTTATGGGCGTGTAATTGGCTTGACTTTATAACGGGCGCATGTTAGCAGTTGTTATGTTTAATTGGGTTAAGCCTTAACGCAGTTATGAATGTTTCTATTAGCAAAAATCTAGGACACTTTTTTGGACGGATTCTTTCGGTTTTTCTGCGATATTATGCGTCTTATGCCCGTTGATTATGTTATGTTGAGCTATTGGTGGTCTTTGATCATTTGGCTTAACTGAAGGTTTATGCTGTTCTTGGCTTAATGATTTGTTGAGCATGGATATTGTTGGAATTCTGAACTCGGATCCGCATAAATTGCACCTAAAAGCCTGCTGTTGGATTAACCCTTCAAATCTCGGTCCATTTCTTACAAGCCTTCCTCCGCATCCTTTGTGATAAAAATCAACTATTTGTTCGAAAAAATCTAGAAGTGAAATATCGTAGGTTAATGCAAGTTGAGCTATTGTACTTAACTTATTTAATCCCCGCTTCTCTTCCGCCTCTATTCCCAGCAACTTTTGGCACTCGTTAAATGTCTCATCGTCAATATATCTTAGTGATTCGTCTATTACTGTAACGCCCATGAATGTTGGTCGGCCAACATAAACTGGGTCAGAAAGGATGCACTTTAACCTGCTACGCGTTAACGTCCTATTCAGGATCTTGCCATGATTGTTGTTAATTATCTTTTCAGTCTTACTTATGTTCTTATGGTGATGGAAGGTGCTGAAGATCTCTTTAATTAAGGGTTTATATTTTTCCTCACCTCTTGCAATCCAGTCTCCTGAACGAACATATCCTAGCGGTACGGGTTTGTTCCATTTTCTACATTTGAAATTTTGAATTTTGCTGGCATTAGCTCTCTCCGCTCGGCGCTTGTTCTCACTTTCCGCTCCAAAACTTTCAATGGTATAAATCAAGATATCTACCAATTCTCTTGTGGTGAAGGCTTTTTCCGGCGTCCTGATAATTCCGTCGTCCTCAGAAAACTGGAGAAAAAATAACAGCGACTTTCGGCACGTCCTCCCTATTCTATCTAAGTGTGTCACCCATAACTCATCAACTTGCTTTTTCTCCTTCAGCTCCAAAATTCTCTTTAATTTTCTTCTATCGAAGTCTTCTCCGCTTAAACCAGCATCCACGAACCAATAAACTATGGATGGTTTTAGGTCCATCTTCATTTTATCAAGCTTCTCCTTCTGGACTTCCAAGCTTAGGCCATGAACCTGCCTCTCAGTACTCACCCTTAGATACGCGGCGACACGAAGCCCACTTTCGCCTAGTTTCTCCACCCAGAAATCCTTTCCAAATGGACTTTTTGGCTTAATAGATACCACTAAAATCGGTATGTATGATAATAATGTGACACCGGAGGCGATATTCTCCGCGAAGTATGACGACAATACGACAAATTGACTAAAGCATAATGCCAGTATGATGACAATAAAAATCTTGCGATAACTTTTAATATAGCGTATGATGCGGACAGCCAATACAGCTTTCCCCCCAGAAAAAAGAGAAGGGTTAGGGATGTGACCAAGTTTATGAGAACAAGGATGGGGAGCATCGGTATAGTGAAGATGTGGAGATATTCTAAGATCACGAATATACCTAGCAGGAAACTATAAAGAAGGTTGGTCAGCGGCCATGCAAACCATGTGAAATTACACCAATGATGAATCGACGGGATGAGTCCACCCCTTCCAAGAAGTTTATAACCGACTGAGATAAAGGCCTTACCCATTCCTGTGGCCCACTTCTTCCTCTGCTTCAGCAAGCCGGGAAGATCCTTGGGCGCATAGCCCTCCATCACAACATCGGAAATATAGGCCGTATTCCACCCCTGAAGGAGCATGCGGGCGTAGGTGGGGAAGTCATCAACTGAAGCTTCTTCGTCTAAAAAGCCAACCTCCCGGAGGGCATTCATTCTCACAATGCTATTTGTGCCTTGATATGGTACAATGCCATATCTATCGGAATGAAGGTTTATCGTATCGAACCAAATCCTGTTTTCAATCTCCGCGAACTCAGAGGCGTATGAATCGTAGTAATTCCTATAACGCTGAGGAGCTTGAACTAAGGCTGTTTTCTCATCCATGACGGAGACCATCTTAATGAAGATCTCAGGGTCGACAATCTCATAGTCACAATCCATGACGAAAACGAGTTCGGTGTCGACATGATTCTTAAGGGCATAGTTTAAGTTTCCTGCCTTGCCATGGATTTTCTCCGGTCGTGCAACATACTCAATTCCCATCTCTTCTGCTAAGGATTTGTATCTTTGATCTGGGGAGTCGTCTAGGAGGAAGATTTTGATTAAGCCATTATACTCAACGGCTTTCACCGATCGGACCCCTCTTTTTATATAATGTTCATCCTCATTAACTACAGGGATGAGAACGCTGAGAGATGGCAGTTTAGGCATATCAGCGGAGTAGATCTCATTAGCAGGAATTGTATCGGCATCAAGGATAGTCATTGTAAGAGCGTTCATGGGGAGGGGTTGAGCTGCGAGGAGATAGTCGGTGGGAAGGAGCTGCAAGCGAGCTAAGAAACTAAGTATCGCGACAACAGCCAATCTTACATTCTGTACTATTGTCAATGCCCATAGTATGGTCAGCAAACTGAGGAGGAGCTGAATCCATAGAATCCTTGTGGTAATTAGAACGTAAAGTAGCCCCATAAAGACTCCTACGTAGGTAACAATCATTACGAGACTGGTGATAAGAGTATAAATATTCCGCGGATCTTTCACAGACCGGTCAAAGGGGCCGAACAATTTCCTTCTTATACTCCTTTTGATCGAATTTAAAAACCTGAAGTAAGGAGCTAACACTTAAAGTAGGGCCACCAATTATATATTTCATAATTAAAAATCGTCACCTGCCCTTTTTCATTAGAAAGCTGGCAGCGAAGGTGAGTATATCGGTTTCTGAGAGGACTCTAATCCCCTTATCTTCGATGATGTAGGGCCTTATTTGATCGTCTACCGGAGTTCCACGCATTTTCTCTATTTCGATAGTTCTCACTTGAGAACGCTCGACCTGCGAGGTTTGAAGAAGTATTACCCCATCAGCTAGGTATTCTTCTAGGAGAATAAGCCTTCCTCCATCCATACGAACCTCGTCGGTTACCAGACATGTCGCGCTTGTTTCGGCGAGGGCATCAAATAATTTCCTAACCATGCTCCTTCTTGCTATTATATCAGGATAAAGGATGGTAAGATAGGTTAATGCGTCTATAGAGATCCGTTGGGCGTCTATATTATGTATCTCTTTTTTTATGGAGTTAATGATGGAATCAACAAAGGTTCTTGGGTTACCCTGATTACCTTCGAATATAAACGAAACGCCTCCTTCCTTCTGTAATTTTTGAAGATCCCATCCATAACTCTTCGCTTCTTCAAAGAGCTTCCATAGAGGCTCATCTAAACTAACAAAAATTCCCTTCTCTCCATATTTGGTATAACCATTTACTAGGAATTGAAGTGCAAGGGTAGTTTTCCCTGTTCCTGGCCCTCCGCAGACTAATACCACCCTTCCTTTGGGGATCCCGCCGTTTAACATTGTATCTAGTCCATCGATCCCTGTTAAAGTCCTCATAGTTTCTATCAACTCGAGATGCATTTACACCCTGGTTTTTAAGTTTTCCTGTGTTTTCTCGGCGCTGTAACTTTAAGCCTTTCCCATCACCTCCTTAACGATGGATAGCATGCTATAGGGCTCTAAGCCTCCCAATCCGCAGGGAGCCTTTCTAAGGCTCATATGATACCTTACGTAATCGTAATAGCCCCTCCAGGCTTCAAGCCATGTCTTTACATGCCTGAAGGGCTTAGGGCATCCGCATGAAAAGGATAGATCGAAGTCCCTCAGCCTTCGCTTTAATTCCTTGCTGAGCCTCTCTGCAAGGTTTAGGAGGCTTCTATCGTGGATAAGCCTAAGCCTCAGCTCGGAGCATACGCCATACCATGGGGCTCCATTGATGAGAAGCTCACGTAAGCCCTTAAAAGGCCTTGAGAGGTTCAGATAAATCCATCATTATAGCCATGACTCTACGGGTGTCAGGGTGCATAAGGTTGGGTGTGGGTTAAGCGCATTCATGAAAGGAAGAAACGCTATGTCAAGGTTCACTTCGCGGCGAACATGAAGACTAGGGAGGTTATAGGCATGAAGGTTGCCATGGAGGGCATCTACGACCTCAAGGTCCTACCGAAGCTTCTAGATAAAGCTGAAGTAGGATCCAAAGGTTTTAAACAACATGGATAGGACATATGGCTCGTTTAAGACAAACAGGCTATTTTAGGCGTATGGATGTAAGGCAGGTTACTGAGCCTAGTCGATACGCTAGAATCGAGAGGGCCCCCGGGGTTGGAGATGGAGAGCCGAGGATGGATTTAAACCTCTGCGACTCTACGCCTTATAAGCTTCAGGTGACCACGGATGGCCTCGAGCCCTCCCTTTATCTCCAGGACCACGGGTAGGTCTGGATTCAACCCTACGAGTTCAGCGAGCTTCGAGAGGATACCATCGTTAGTTTCCGTCTTGGAGTATTCCATGTGATCCCAGGGTGGGGGGCCATGGAAGTCCACGAAGCTCACATGGGCCTCCCTTACCTCCAACCCTTCAAGCCTTAAAGCTTTAAGGCTTAACCCCCTATAGTATTCGAGGTTCACGGCTGCATGGCCCAGGTCTAGGAGCAGGGGCATTATCGAGGACATCTCGGTGAGCTCCTTATAGGTCATGCCTATGGCCGGCGAGGACTCGTCCCAGCCATAGATGTTCTCGAGGATCACCCCGTCGAATTTCAGGAGACCCTTGAAGGTCCTCAGGTTCTCCAGGCCCTCCCCGACGCTTATCCTATCGGAGACCTTGAATACCCCGGGTGCCGCCGTGACACCTAGGAGGCCTGCGTGCACCCCGTAGACCTCGTAGTCTAGGCCGTGCTCCAACGCCTTCTCAGCCATCCGGTTGGCGGTCGCGGCCGCGCCGACGGGGTCCACGCACGGGTTGAACATGAACCCCTCCATCTCCCCCTCCATGAAGGGGAGGGCGTGGATCGTCGCAATCCTATCCTTAAGCGCGGCTGTGATCCTCTCAGCCCTAGCCGTGTCCGAGATTCCGAGCTCGAAGAAGTCCGTTAAACCCTCATCCCTGAGCCTTCTAAGGATCCTCAGGGAATGGCCCGTGGTGGATACCCCGAGCCTCAAGGTCATGGCTTCCATCCCCCATGGAACGGATAAGCCACAGCCTCGAAGGTTTCAGGATCCTCAACCTTCACCCCCTCCCGTGCCAGGTCGGTCGTATAGGCCCTGCCGCCGGCAGCCTCAACGGCCCCAGCCACGCGGCTCAGATCCTCTGGACGGGCTAGGATTATGACGCATCCTCCCCCACCGGCGCCGGTGAGCTTGCCTCCCAGGCCGCCAGCCTTAAGGCCGGCGTATATGAGCTCCTCGATCTCAAAGGTTGAGACCCTAAGATACTCCCTTAAGAGGCTTTGGTTCTCGTTCATGCATCTGCCTATCTCCTCCAGCCTCGGATCCCCAGCCTTAAGCAGGCTCCAAGCCCTATCGACCAGGGCGGATATCCTCCTCACACCCTCAAGCATAGCGGGATCCTCATCCTTCACCCTGAGCCCAAGCCAGGCTAGAACCTTACCCGCCTTCCTAGGGGTAAGCGTGTCGCCTATGATTAGAGGGAGGGGCTCCCCTAGGCTCAGCTTATCAACCTTACGGGGGGGCTCAGCGGAGCAGTCGATGTAGCAGAGGCCTCCCAGGGCTGAGGCGTAGGGGTCCATCTGCCCACAGTTTATCCCCAGCCTCTTCCTCTCCGCCGTGTACGCTATCTCAGCCGCCTTTGAGGGGTTCAAGCCTAAACCGAGGGCTTCGCTGATGGCGTAGGCGGTTGAGACGCAGAGGGCCGCCGAGGAGGAGAGGCCTGTACCCACGGGTATGGTCGTCTTCACCTCCAACTCCATGCCCGGCATTTCGCAGCCCATCTCTTTTAGGACGTTTACGACGGCCCTAATGTAGTTGAGGTCGCCGGCCACGTAGGAGATCTCCCCGTCCACCTGGAATTGGTCTTGGACGTTATAGGGCTCATAGGATCTCACCTTGACAATTTTACTATCCTTCACCGTAAGTTTAACATAGTTCCTGAAGGCCTCGGTGGCATAGGATACTACAGGCCTCCAGTTCCAATCCATATGTTCACCGAAGAGGCATACCCGACCTGGAGCCGACACAACGGTTGAGGCCAAGGATGCACCACCCGCTTCCCCAAAATATAATAGGGATGCGTTCACTTTAAATCGATTTCCACTAGCTGCCTCCCCTACGGGACGTCCTCCCCGCGTCGATGGATGGTCCGCTATGAGGAGGCGCCTCCATGCCCATATCACGGCTCGAAATCCGCTCTCTGAGAGCTTCTTTATGGGATTGGCTCCAGGATAGGGAAGGAGGATAGGGAAGAAAAGCCGCAACGTGCAAAGCATTAATAACCATCGATATCTATAGCAATGTATCTGGGATGCAGGGGTTTAGAGGCGGGTTATCCAGCGATATAGTCCATTCAGGTTCAGCCCCTGGCTGAGGAGGTTGTACGGGCTTTGGCTTCGTTGAGGGTTAAGGTGGGGGCCTCCCTCATCTTGGGCATAGCGGTTCTTCTCGCCCTTTTACGATGGCTGGATCTCGGTGGAGTGTTGCGGTCCATCCGATCGGCTTCCCCCCTCTGGCTCCTGATGAGCGGGTTGATGTACCTCCTGTTCTTCATCTTCAGGAGTGTCAGGTGGAGGCTCATCCTATCCCATCTCGACGGCTCCTTGAGGTTAGGCCTCCTCCTCCAGGTGACCCTTCTAGGCTTCTTCGTTAACGCTTTGATCCCCCTCCGGATAGGGGAGCTTTTAAGGGCCTTCCTACTGGGTAAGGGTAGGCGCTTAGGCTTCTTCAGGGCTCTCTCCTCTGTGGTGGCTGAGAGGGTTCTCGACCTTTTCTCGATAGCCGTGATAGCTGCGGTCGCATTATACTTCCTACCCTTAGGCGTGGAGGTTTCGCCAATCTTCCTAGAGGGCTTAAGGGTCTCAGCCGCCGTTTCTATCCTCCTCCTCGCCATGGTGATCGTTGGGTCGAGATGGAAGGAGAAGGCCTTGTCGGCCGTCTGCTGGGCGGTCTCCCATATTCCCCGGTTACCGGATAGATGGAAGGAGAGGATCGGAGGATCGACGCTGGGCCTTCTTGAGGGCGTTGAGGGAATTAGCAGTAGCTCCAGCGCCTTCTTCTCCGTCCTAGCCTTGTCGATTGGGACGTGGCTCATCCAAGCCTCCTCCTACATGTTCTCCTTTAAAGCCTTCTCCACGGCCGTCCCCTTAACGGTAATAGTCGTGGGGGGAATGATCATGAACCTCTCCTTCATCCTCCCCGCAGCCCCAGGCTATATAGGAACCTTTGAAGCTTTTTGGGGCCTGGTTTTTCTAGGCCTAGGATTAAAGCTTGAGGAGGCTATACCTGTAGGACTGGCCCTACACCTGGTCTGGATCCTATTCCTCACGGTTTCAGGCCTCACAGCGGCGGGTTGGATGGGTATAGACCTAGGGGAGCTCGTACTCGAAGCTAGGAGGATGCCGGAAGAGGGGGGAGGTGGAGATTAAAGCGCGTCATATGGCGCCTGCCCGGAGGGTTTCATCTCCAAGCCTCCTCTTAACCCCCATCGGAAGTATATGTAGAAGATCGCCAGGATGGAGGTGAACGCTACCGGCGCGAAGACCATCTGCCAGAGGTGGTCCTTCAAGTAGTATACGAGTATTGCCGTGTGGGCTAAGGCCATTAAGGCTACAGGTATCAGTGAGAGCTCACAGATCGTGAGGCTTATCCGCTCCTCCCGGAGCAGCCTGAAACCATAAGGCTTTTCAGGGGTATTCCACCTCAAATATGCTACGGCGTAGGCTACGAAGATGTATATCACGGGTAGATATGGATAGAAGAGTCTATAATCGGCGTTCAGGGCGAAGAACACTATGTAGGGTAGGGAACCTCCCAGGACTACGAAGTGGAGGGGGAGCAGCCTCTCGGTTCTCATGGAGAATATGAAGCCTAGGAGTAGGAGGGGGAAGCCCAACGGTGTGAGGGTTGAAACCCTAACCAACTTGAAGATTAAGTCCTTCACCCCTAGTATCGCCATGAATAAGATTTTCGACGGCGTATGATACTTGAATAGATACTCGAAGAGGGTAACCTTCTTCGCCTCTCCAAACTCGAACCAGTACCACCATGAGCCTTGAACCGTGGTTGTAGCGGATGGATCCTTGAATAGGATCCCACATAGGGTCATCCATCCGGCGACGGCTAAAATCGATGAGGCGGCCATAACCATTATCATCCTCAAATCCATGGTTCTATGCCTGCTGCTCCCATACCAGGCGTAGAAGGCCGCTAAAGCTAACACTACGGCTAATCCCTCAAGCTTCGTGAGGCATATGAGGGCTGAGAGGAGGGCTGCAGCCGCATAGCCTCCGATGGATCGTCGATCGCTGGTCTCGGCTCGGCTCATGGCCAGGATCAGGAGGGAAAGGATCAGGATCGAATAGAGCTCCTCACGCAGGCCCCTCACAGAGTTGTAGATCAGATAGAAGTCCGTGGCCGTGAGGAATACGGGCAGGAGCCCCTCCCAGGCGTCGCCGACGCACTTTCGGGCCACCCTGTAGGCTAGGTAAATAACCGCTAAGCTCAGGATCACCGTTAAACATCTGAAGGCTGTGATGTCTGGGCCCGGTAGGAGGAGGAATGGCGTCGCCAACAGGGGGAAGAGGGGTTCCCTAGGAGCCGGATACCCCTTTCCCTCTAGGAGGCTCCTCCCTATAGTCATGTAGCCCTGGGCGTCCGGGTCAAGAGGCACCTTGAAATATAGGACGTTGAGGAGCCATGAGACTCTCAGGAAGCACGCTAAGATAATCATCGCGGCCATAAGCCCGAACCTACGGTCAAGCTTAAACTTCATCAGCCCATAGAGGGAGGTGAACCCATGCCTCCAACCGATCTTACTCTTCCCCCTCTCCCTATACCTGTAGCTTATGGGAACCTCGGCCACCCTATGGCCTGCGGCCAAAGCCTTAGCCACCATCTCCGTTTCAACCTCGAATCCACTGGAGGACAGCTCCATATCCAGGATAACGTTCCTCTTGAAGGCCTTGTATCCGGTCATCACATCCGTGATCTTACAGCGGTATAACGTCCTGGTGGCTGCTGAGAGGATCTTGTTCGCCGTCAGATGGGTGAGGCTCATCCCCTCAACCCTGCCGGCGAACCTGGAGCCCAAGACCACGTCCGCCTCCCCCCTCATTATGGGCTCGATAAGCCTCGGCACATCCTCCGGAAGATACTCTAAGTCCGCGTCTTGGATCACTATTATATCCGCCGTGGAGTTCTCAATCCCCGTCCTCACGGCTCTGCCCTTGCCCATGTTCCGCTCATGCCTAAGGACTACGACGCCCTCAAACTTCCTAGCCACCTCATAGGATCTATCCGTGGACCCGTCGTCGACGACTATTATCTCCTTCTCAGCGGGGAGGGGGAGCCCGATCAGCCTATCTAAGACCTCCCCCAAGGTCTCCTCCTCGTTATAGCATGGAATTATAAAACCGATACGCATCCCTAAATCTCCCCGATTCCTTGCCGTATCCGGCTCCAAATCTTCAATGATCTTACTTTAACATCCTATTTAAACCCTTAAATCCACCTTTAACCGGCGATCCGGATGGAACCGCCTGAAGCCCCGCGTCTCCCCACCGCTTAAGGCCTCCACGAGGGATGGGTTGACGTCGACCCCTATACATTTGACGCCGGCGGCCGCGAAGTTCACCATGGCCGAATAGCCTATGTAGCCTTCAAGGCGATGCGAGCTGACCACGGTATGCTTTACGCCGTAGAGGTTTAAGCGAGGTGAAGGAGTTCGCGCGATGGATCTTCGATGGGCCTTACTAAAGCCAGGCTATGGATTGTAAACGCCGTGGAAGGGAGAAATTTACTGACCTTGAGGTGTCGTTGGCACGGGGGCAATAGGCCAACCGCGATCGCCAACTCTCCAAGTATATTGGAAAGAAGTTTGGAGCCGTGAAGGGTGCTCTGAGGGGCCGTCGCGTGGACGCGCCTATGGTAGGGGTATTCGCTGTCGCGCTACAAGGCTAGTAGGGCCTCAGCCTTTATAAGTTGTTTCGTTGTAGGGTCGACTTCGAGCCCCAAGCCCTCCAATGCGTCTACGCCGAGGACTTCCACATCCTTTTCGGTGATGAAGACCACCATCATCGCGGCCCTCTCACCCATATACTCGACTGCTGCTTCGCCGACCCTTCTCTCGAGGAGCCTCCCATCTACGGTTTCAAACCTTCTCGTGGTCCCCGCCTCTAACTCCCAACTCTTCCGGTAGGCCGCCTGAAATCCACGTGTAAGTAGAATCTGCGTCCACCGGTAATTCGACCTGCCGGGACTTACTCATATCGGGGCTGTAGGGCGTCACCTTGGCTGCCGTATGGCCCAGAACTCGGACGCCTACGCCTTAACGGTTTTGAGGCTATATAAGTTTTCGCGTCCACTGCAAATAAATGAATGATCCCTATGATTCTAGTTTGAAATCGTTATTCTCTTGATTCCTTCGGCTAAATCGATTTCAGGTTTATAGCCTAAATGCTTCATTGCCTTCGATATGTCTGCTTGGCGAAGCAGTAGACGACGAGGATGTTCTCGCAACCCTCGCTTTTAAGCTCACCTACAGCCAGGCCTATAGCTTCTCCCTCGTTGAGCGTGGACAGGACTGTCGTAGCTTCCCTTTTACTTGCGGGCCGCGTCCAGGATCCTACCTAAATATTTCTCCACGGCTTCATGGCTGAGCTTCTCGTATCGCTCGAGGGAGGCCAGGTCGTACCAGAAGCCGTCGTGGATATAGGCGCGTACGCGCCTCCCCTCATGGATGAGGTGGGGTATGAAGTCGCCCATTATGTCGAGTCTATTCCGGCTTCTCCCCAAGGATTTAAGTTCTTCGAGGAGGCTTCCCTCGATCGAGGCTACGCCTATGGTCACATA